>Ga0228615_1001773_pt1 | contig 10637 bp, 10 predicted proteins | sample 16DmetaG_FD_190530 | JGI IMG/M metagenome (GOLD analysis project Ga0228615, IMG submission 190530) | Seawater microbial communities from Monterey Bay, California, United States - 16D | ecosystem: Environmental > Aquatic > Marine > Coastal | place: USA: California | collected 2016-10-17
GGCTTATAAGGCCATCTTCTAAGATAGATTCTCGCTAGTTCTTAACTGGAGAATCGGTATTCTTTTTTTAAGAAAATCCCAAAAAAGACGCATTTTGTTATTGCAAGTAAACTGCAATAAGAGAAGGCTCTTTCAAGGCTATACCTTAAAGTCCATAAGAATAAGGGCCAGAAGTGATGTTCTTGCCACGTCTCGGGGTTGCTTTTCTTTGGTTTGTCTATTGCCCAAACACTGCTATTTGATTCGCCTGCGTCCAGAAAATATGGCGAGACTCTTTAGTGATTTTTATTATGAACACAGCCGCTACCGCCGATCCAAACCGAATCCAACTCACTGAGAAAACTGCTGACCGAATTGGCGTTGCGACCTCAATTTTATGCGCGATTCACTGTGCTCTAGCGCCGATATTGCTTATTTTTCTTCCAACTTTCGGTAAGATCTGGGCGCACCCTGCTTCACATGCGCTTGTTGCGATTTTTATTGTTCCCCTTGCCGGCTTTTCTCTTCTGAAAGGCTATCGGAAACATCGGAAGCGCTGGATAGTTGTTTCAGCCGCGGTTGGAATTGTTTTCGTTCTTTTTGGGGCGACTCTTCCCGCCTTTTCCAAAGTTGATAATCCTGCTTCGGGGTTAGTTAATGAGCCAACGAATGGAGCTGAACCTTCAAAAGTTGAAGCCTGTGAATCGTCGTCTGATGAGTCGAGTTGCGAGGAATGCGCTAGCGAGATTATGGATGAGCCTACTGACACAGAAGCCTGCGTAGACGGATGCTGCCCCAGTATTCAAGTTTCGGAGTCCGGAGAACCTTCGCTGCATATCCCGCCAGCAGCGATCATAACCACCCTTGGCGGAGTATTCTTAATTGCAGCTCATGTGGGAAATCTCCGCTCAGGCGTTTGGATTTGCTCAGTTGGCGATTCTCCTTGTTGCTAAAATTGAGCTCTATCTGGTTTCAATTTTTCGGTCATTCCGTCTTACTCCTCTATCGCGTCGGCTCCAGATCTTTAAAATAATATTCGTCGTTATGAATATAGAACGTCCAACCCTCGAAATAAAATTGCCGTTTCGTCGCGAGCTTTTGTTTTCGTCGATTGGGTCGGTTTTCATCGTGCTCGGTGTTTTTGGCTCACTGGCTCTCATTTCAATCTCGCTTGCGACGGCTCTTTATGTTGCCGAATCAAGTGGGCCGGTCGTTCAATATTCTGAGGAAATCGAAAAACTCGAGGAAGTAGAAGAGGTCTCAAAAAACCACGAGTTTTCGCCGAGTATTTCGATTCCTCCGCTCTCATCGGTTCCACTTAACTTGCAATTGGTGCAGTCACCCGATGCTATTCCTATTCCTGAAATCGAAGAAATGCCAATGATGGACGATCTGGCTTGGTCTGAGGAAACTTTTGAACCTTGGGATGAAGAAAAGAAATCTGAGGTGAAACCCAAACCTCAGTTGGTTCGAAATCCCACATCAGTAAGCAAGCCAAGTCCTGCAAAGGTTGCTTTCCGTTGTGCCCCTGTTTATCCTACCGGGGCGCGACGATCTGGGATTGAGGGGAAGGTGGTCGTTATGGTCGGAGTGGCGCGTTCTGGGCGGGTTTCAAATGCAAGGGTTGCATCAAGCAGTGGTAGTGGATCGCTAGACGCAGCTGCCTTGAAGGCCGCAAGGCTCTACCGCTTCGAGCCGCCCAAGGATTCTGCTGGACAGGGAGTGGAAACGAAAGCAGTCATTCCTTTTATTTTTCGATTGAGATAGGTTAGGTATTTGGGGGTGGAATCACTTTTGCCGACTCTCGATTTTTAACTGGAAGCTGTTCAGTGATGTCGTGAGTTGTTCAGTAAGATCAAGATCTTGCGGATTCATCGTTCTTTATCAGGTCAGGTGTTACAAAACTGATAAGGGAAATTGAGAGTTTTGGACTTAAGGATCCCGATTTCAGGGGAGCAAAAGAAACGGTTGCCGACTCACCCGATAAGGTGGATTGTTTAAGCATGAACGACAGTGAGGTTCAGTGTCCATCGTGCGGCGAGTGGTTTACCATTTCGATGGTGGCACCCGAAGATTATGGTGGTCAAATGGATTACGATTGCGAGGTGTGTTGACGCCCAATGACGCTATCGGTCGATGAGCAGGGAGGGGTAAGCGCGAGTGGAGGTTACTAGATGAGCGATTTGGTGTCAGTCGTTTTCCCGGTCGGCCCTAAAGTGTTTGATGCAGGCCTTGCTCTCGATGATTTGGTCGGACAAACCTACGAGAACCTCGAGATAGTGGCGGTCTTGAATGGTTGTCCCGACTTGGTAAGGAGTGAGTTTTTGGCTCGAGATGATCCACGACTTAGGGTGATCGATTTGGGGAATAAACCGAGGTTGTTGGAGGCGCTGGACCTAGCGGTTTCTGAGAGTCGAGGAAAGTGGTTGGCGCGGATGGACGCGGATGATCGCTGTGACTCGACAAGGATCGAGAGGCAGGTCGGCTTACTGGAGGTAGGCGAGTTTGAGGTGGCGAGTTGTGGAATTTCACTTAAGGAGGCGATGGGCGATGGAATGCATCGTTACGTGGATTGGGTGAATGGTTTGGATACTCCGGAGAAGGTTTCGCGTGAGCGATTCGTAGAGAGTCCGGTAGTGCAACCCACTGTGATGATGACGAAGAGCTTGTTTGAGAAGGTTGGTGGGTATTTGCGGAATGGTTTTGCAGAGGATTACGATTTGTGGCTGCGCTTGCTAGAGCATGGCGCACGGTTTGGAAAGCTGCCGGATTTGCTTTATGATTGGTATGATCGACCGGGTCGGTTGACCCGAAGCGATCCACGATTTGATCACAGGATGATGCTGACTCTAAAAGCCGATGCCTTGGCTCGTCTCCCGGAAATCAAGAAGAAGGGAGTGGTGATTTCAGGAGCTGGACCGATTGGAAAGGTATTGGGTCGTGAGTTGATTTTGCGAGGAATCAATGTGCGAGGGTATTTTGAGGTGAGTCCCAAAAGGATAGGAAGTACGTGCCAAGGGGCTCCAATTGCGGGCGCGGAGGAGCTCGGGCGCCGCTGGCGGGATTCTATTTTATTGGCAGCGGTGGGAGCCGGAGGGGGGCGATTCGAAGTCAGAAAGTTGGCTAATGAGGTAGGTTTTAGAGAAGGGAGGGACTTTTGGTGCTGTTGCTAAGTAGAGTGGAGAGTTTTTCTGAGAAAAGTCAGAGATTTCGGCTTGCCAAATGTCGCTGTCTGACACAATTTCCCGCCCTTGAAGTGACGGGGAGTAGCTCAGCTTGGTAGAGCGCTGGTTTTGGGAACCAGATGTCGCAGGTTCGAATCCTGTCTCCCCGACCACTTTTTTAGAGACTGCTAAAGATGGCAGTCTTTTTTAATGGATCAAAGGATGTAGAGCTCTCTTTGTAGATGATTATCCAGATCTTCGTTGAAAAATTAGGGCAGGCGAATCTGTATCCGCTCGCTACTCTCTCACCTGATGGGTTCGAAGTGCTTTACAAATTGTGAGGCGTGTAGGTCTCCCATCTCCAAGATTGGGGCGCCTGTTATGTTTCGGGGATTTGATCATTTCCTCAATGACAAGGCCTTCAGCTAGGTGGGTGTTGTCGTGGGTTCAAATATCATTAGTAGCATAAGGTTGGTCCTTTTCGTCGCGGTAAATAGCGTAATTTTGGTGACTATAATTAACTCTAATGACTTCGAATTTTTCGAGGGCTGATGATGAGCAGACCTTAATCCAGCCAATTTGGAATTGGCAGGAGATGAGGCTTTGATGATCTTCTATCCTCTGAGGCCAACTTGATCCATGAGGCGGGCAGTTTCAGTATATGCTTCTTCTACCCATTCCACGATACGCTCTGGATCAGGGGAGTACTCAAGTTCGATGGAGATTGCTCCATTGATTTTTAGTTCTTTGATCGATTGCAAGTATGGCGCGAATTTCACAACTCCCCGTCCTGGGGGGAGATCACCGTGCACTTTTCCATCACAGTCACTGATGTGAACATGGATGGCTTGCCCATCAAGTTTGCAAACTTCCTCGGGGCCGTTGTCAGCAAGAACGAGATGAGAAATGTCAATGTTTGCTCTGACGCGAGGATGGCTGCATTCACGGACGAAGCGCGACATCTCGTCGATGCTGTTTAGGAGACTGAGGCGGAAAGGTTCGAGTTCGAGTGCAATATCGATTCCTCGGCTTTCGGCATAATCACCTAGAATGCGGCAAGATTCGAGGCCCCAGCGCCATTGCTCTTCCGGGGTAATGACCTCGCGCTGCCAAATGTACTCGCCGAGTACTAGGAGGATGTTTTTGGCGCCCCAATGGGCGGCCAGATCAATGAACTCCTTGCAGCGGGTGATGTGGTATTCGCGGACCGGTTCATTAAAATCGATTAGGCCTATTGCAACGACAGGAAGAGAGAATATGGGGAGTTTATTGGCTTCGCAGGCTTTAGTAATCGCAGATATCTCGTCAGTTGAAATCATAGAGGGTTCCGTAAATATGTCGACGGAGTCGAATCCGATTCGTGCGATATGCTCGAGTCCGGTGACGGTGTCGACGCCGGCTTGGCTAAAAGCGCTGTTGATGATTCCAAGTTTCATAAGGTGAAGATCTTAAGTTTGGAGAATTTCTTCGAGAAGAACACGTCTTTTTTCAGTTGAGCTGAGCACTGCGGCTTCGACTAGAGCAATGGTTTTTAAATTATCACACCCGCTTATGGTTGGCTGGGTCTGAAGTTGGATAGCACGAAGCAAATCAAGCATGGTGCCGCCGAAGGCATCGGGGAACCAGCTGCCTTTGAGCTTTGCTTTAGTGAATTTTGAGTCTCCGATAGCTGCATGACGTAAAGTTGAAGGGCTGGTATAAGGATCCTGACACCAACCAATACTTCCGATAGCGAGGCCTTTGGTGCCCTCAATGCGAAATTCGATATGAATGTCGGACGGGCAGCCTTCGTGAGCAGGACCGGTCCAAACATCGTCGATGATGGTTGCGCGAAAGCCATCAGGATACTCGAGGATACTGGTGCAGATCCCATCGTGATGTGGAAAGGTGGTACGTGGGTCAGAGCGGGTGCTGCAATAGATCGCTTCAGGGCTGCCATGCCAGTAGCGAAGGCAATCGAGGTGATGGATCGACATGATCTTGAGGGTAGCAGATTCGAGTTCAGCTTGCCAAGGTTGCCAGTGGGGAATTCCGCGCATCGTGATGGTGGTGAAGACCGCATCTCCAAACTGCCCCTCGCTGAGCAGCGAAGATGCCTCGGCCACTGAAGGGTCGAAGCGCATATTTTGGTTCACTGCGAGGATGATTCCTTTTGCTTCACACGTGTCGACCAAGTTGCGGGCGGTCGCGTAGTCTAGCGCGAGAGGCTTCTGAGCAAGAATGCCTTTCACCGTTCCTCGCTGGCAGGCGGCAAGAATAAGATCGGGTTGATGTTGAGGAGGAACTGCAATATCTAGGATTTCGATGGAGGAATCATCGAGGAGGGCCTCTATGTTTGCGTGGACCTTGGGAATATTATGGAGTTTGGCAGTTTTGCAGGCATTAGCATTTGTTCGTGATGCGATCGCCGTAATATTCAGTCCGAGTTTTCGGTAGGCTGGGAGATGGCAATCATTGACGATGAAGCCACTTCCGATGATTCCGATTTTTTGATTGCGTGTCATTATTGTTCTTTCTCGAATCTGAAGATTTAGTTGTTATACGGAAGATTGTTGTTTGAAGGCGATTTCAAGCAGTGGAACATATTTAATCTGAAAGACCGATCTTTGAATCTATCCAATTTTCAATTCCCACATCATGGAGGCGAGGATGCTAGCTACGGCCTTTCTAAAAGCCTTTTGGAAATATTTCACTCCTCAAGATTTTTGGAAATGTTGCGGAGATGACAGAAAAAATTGGTATCGTTTTGATTACGAGGGCAGTCTTTTCCTATGAGGATTTTGATTTGCTGTATCGCAGCTTTTTTTGGGGTGGTTCGAGCTGAGTTGACGAAGGAAGCAGCATCCAAGATCGTTTCCGAGACGTTTGAGGGAATGGCGGCGAAACGTGAGCTTAAGATGAGAGAGGTGAAGGGCGGATTCCAATATTTTGAAATCAAGGCGGCGAAGAAGACGATGAAATGCTTGGGTAAACTTTATGGTGAGATTGAGCCAGGAAAGCGTGCACTTTACATTTCGATGCACGGAGGAGGAGGAGCGCCGACCCGGGTGAATGACCAACAATGGAATAATCAAATTCAACTCTACGTTCCCAAGGAAGGTTGGTATGTTGCGCCACGCGCACCGAGTGACACGTGGAATCTTTGGCACGAGTCGCACATTGACGAGCTGTTTTCTAAGCTCATCGAAGACATGGTGGCACTGAAGGGGGTTGATCCCAATCGGGTCTACTTAATGGGTTATTCGGCTGGAGGCGATGGAGTATATCAGCTAGCCCCACGTTTGGCAGACCGTTTTGGTGCAGCAACTATGATGGCGGGTCATCCAAACGACGCGACAGCGGATGGGCTCTGTAATCTACCTTTCCGAATTTATATGGGAGGTAAGGATGCGGCGTATAAGCGAAATGAAGTCGCAGTACAATGGGGTGAGAAACTGGCAAAACTTCAAAAAGAACGAGGATGCTATGAGCACAAAGTCACTATTTACCCGGAGATGGGGCACTGGATGAAAAAAAAGGATGCTGAGGCAGTTCCGTGGATGGCAACCAAGACACGTAAGGCTTGGCCTCAAAAGGTAATTTGGGGAAAGTCAGGAAAGCGTTCGGAGCGCTTTTATTGGCTAGGTGGAAAGCCGAAAGATGTGGTGATTGCTTCGGTAAAAGGTCAAGAAATTATGATCAAGGGTGCTGGTGAAACACCACTTACTCTGTATTTAAATGACCAACTGTTGGATCTTGACGAGTCCGTAAAGGTTTTTCTGGATGGCAAAGAGGTCTATAATGGAAAAGTGCTAAGAACGCAGAAGGCGATTCAACAGTCTTTCAAACAGCGGCTAGACCCTGCAATGGCGGCCACCGCGACCATCTCTGTCAAAAAGTAAGGTGCACAGCAAACGGACTACGTAGCTATAAAAATCGTTGTTTTCCGAGATGGCGGGAATGTTGCTATGACCGGGTGGGCATGTTATCATATTGGCCCGCTTCGGCGGATTCATGATGAATCGGAAACTGAGTGAGCGCTGGCATGGACCCCTTTGGTTAGGGGGAGTAGCGCTGGCATTACTGCCATTTTTTGTGGCAGTTGGCTTCAATGGTCCACGTGCTCCATGGGTTCTCGAGGCTGGCAGTTTTGGCGATAATGTTATCCTTGCGATTTGGTGGGGACTGGGTGGCTCTGCCCTTGGCGGCCTGATTTGGATAAAGCTTTCGGGGCATACTATGATTGGTAGTTTTCGAATCTGGTGTGCCGAGCGTCATCAATTTCATTGGATGTGGTTTACTTTGTCGGTGGGGGTTTTCGGGTTTCATAACTACCTCTTTTTGGAAGGCTTCCGCTTTACGCCCATTGAGAAGATGAGCACGATGTTTGGACGTATCCTTACTGGTGCGGTCATAGTTGGAATCTATTGGTTAGCTTGCGGTTTGTCAGGAGCCCTGGCTCCGAAAAAAATGCGTCGCTGGCCATGGGTTGTAGCGGCTTTTCTACCCTTTGTGATGTTGGCTGATTTCGTGGCGATTCTCTATTGGAAAAACCCAATCATCAATTTGCTCAATATGTTGGATGAAATGGGAAGCTTTGATCTTGGATCGAATCTTGCTTCAAGTGGGGTTCCGGTTCCTCCATGGGCAGTGGTTTTTGGCTTCCTGTTAGTGGTTTGGATTTTTTATCTTCTCTTCCACTGGCTTGCTGCCCGCAACTGGGGGTCGTTCTTCAAAATGCCACGCTGGATTCTTTTGGTTTTTCTTTGCGGACTCTGGGGAGGCGTCTGGGCTGAGAAGGCAGTTGGGACGAGTTGGAAATCGCGAAATGCCCAGAGATGGGGGCATAACGTTTATGATATCCATGTCATCGCGGGTTTTGAGCCGCCATTGGGCGTGGCTGTGTTTGATGTTAAATTTCACTCCAAAGCGTTATTCAAGGAGGGAGAGGCTGCCGTGAGGGTAAAGTCTCCCGATATTTTCATCATCATGATGGAGAGCACCCGGCAGGATGCGATTGCGCCGGAACATGCTCCATTTCTCTCAGATTTCCGCGACAACGAATGTCAAAAAATTGGGAAGACTTGGGCTTCTTCTAATTCAACGGCCTTGTCGTGGTATGGTCTTTTTCATGGAGCGCTTCCGGTATTTTGGGCGGGAGATAAGGCCAAGTCGGTGAGGGAGAGCAAACTTGAAACGCCCTTCTGGTTCCTCCAACTTCAACAAGCGAAATACCGGATGGGAATTCAAACGGTTTGTGACCTCTCATATCGAAATATGGGAGCCACGAGCTTCGGGACAAATCAGGGATTATTTGAAGTTTACGAGCAGTCGCCTGCGGGGGATATCCATTGGCAAGATTACTATGATCAGATCCCACAACGGGAAAAAGCTGCGTTTACTTCAATGATGGATTCTTTGAAGGTGGCTCCTTCCGGTGGAAATTTCCACTTTATTGCACTCGATTCTACCCACTATGGATACCGATGGCATGAAGATTTTGAGCCGCCTTATTCTGATTTTCACGATGAAGCGGGTGTTCCAGGTTTTCCAAGCGACGAGGATATTGCCTCAATAAAGAGACGCTATCACAACTCAGTGGCTTGGGTTGATTTTCAAGTAAAGGAATTCGTTGCGGAACTAAAAAAGCAGGGTCGATATGATAATAGCGTGATCATAGTGACCGGTGATCACGGAGAGGAGTTCTATGAAAATGGGAGCTGGTTTCATAGTTCATCACTCCTGCCAGCCCAGACTCAGGTGCCAATGCTGATCAAGTGGCCAAAGGGAGTGAAAGCTCCTCCTCAAGCTTCTGCGTCTCATTTGGATCTTTTACCGAGCTTACGCGATTTACTCGGTCTTTCTAAGGTTCCGGGTATGCTAGGCCGCTCACTTCTCAAGGCTTCTGACGAGGAAAGAACACAGATGTCCTTTGCCTGTAATACCGGGGTGAGTGGAGTTTGTATGGCTTGGTATCGTGATGGGTGGGTGGCGACCTTTGTATGGGAAAATCCTTTTTCCTACGCTCCACCAGAAGAGATTCATCTTGATGACATCATTGGGCCGGATGGCAGTGTTCTGACTCAGGAAAAGCCGTCGGAATGGTTGGATTTGTTGAGCCAAAAGTTCCCTGATGCCCCAGAGAGGTTGTTCTCTAAATTTAACCTCGTTACCGAAGGGCCGTGAGAGATTGCTTGGTAGGTTCTCGGGTGTTAAAGATCACGTCCAGTTTATGAAAGAGTGTCCCAATTCACTGAGTGTGATCGTGCCGTGTTATAACGAAGAAGATTCGTTACCGGCTCTCTTTGAGCGTATCGGAAAAGTCTCGGGGAGCTGGCCTGAGAACTACGAAATCGTTTGTATAGACGATGGTTCGAATGATCGCACGGTTAAGCTAATCCGCGAGCAGAACGAAAAGAACTCGCGGTGGAAACTAGTGATTTTAAGTAGGAATTTTGGACATCAAGCTGCTGTTTCAGCCGGCTTGGAATCTGTTACTGGTGAGGTCGTGGCGATCATTGATGCGGATCTCCAAGATCCTCCTGAGTTGATTTCGGATTTGATCGAAAAGTGGCGTGAGGGTTTTGAAGTGGTTTATGCGGTGCGCAAAAAACGAAAGGAAGGAATCTTTAAGCGGGTTGCTTACTTTTGTTTTTATCGCTTGATGAAGTCGATGACTGATATTGAGGATTTCCCTCTCGACTCGGGTGACTTTAGTTTGTTGGACCGCAAGGTGGTTGATACTCTAGTGGCCTTTCCTGAGAAAAACCGCTTTCTTCGTGGTTTGCGGGCTTGGTCGGGGTTTCGGCAAGTGGGGCTGGAATACGAGCGTAGTGCGCGTTTTGCGGGAGAGCCTAAATATACTTTTAAAAAGTTGTTTGGTTTAGCGAGTGATGGCCTTTTTTCTTTCAGCGGCGTTCCGTTACGTTTGGCGTCTTTCGTAGGTCTGATGGTATCAATTTTTTCAGCCTTCGGAGCCATGTTTTTCGTGGTTCAAAAGCTGTATCCCGACCCTTTCCGCGAAATGGGTCTGCCCATTGTGCCCGGCTTTGCCGCCACAATCGTAATCATTTTATTTTTAGGAGGAGTGCAGTTGCTTTTTTTGGGGGTGATTGGGGAGTATTTAAATCGGATTTATACCGAGGTGAAGGGACGACCTGAGTTTTTGGTGGCAGAAAAAGTGGGGCTTGAGAAATCTTCATAATGAATACGATTTCTGGACCGGTTTCATTATCTCCCTCGAGAATCCGAGGGCTATCGATTGCGTTGTTTACTGTGATCTCAGCGGCGCTTTGGATTGGGTTTTCCGCAGACACTTACTTCGCAAGTGATGGGTCATTTTACTTTGCGATCATTCTCGATAATGCCACTTTCACTCACGTTTCTCCTTCTCGCGCCCATGCTGAATATCTTACTCAGTGGCCCCTTGTGCTGGCTGTTCGTTCTGGAGTTACCGATTTAAAAGCTTTGGAGATATTTTTTGGTTTGGGGGTTTGGTTCCCTTGGATTCTTTCT
>Ga0228615_1001783_pt1 | contig 10619 bp, 8 predicted proteins | sample 16DmetaG_FD_190530 | JGI IMG/M metagenome (GOLD analysis project Ga0228615, IMG submission 190530) | Seawater microbial communities from Monterey Bay, California, United States - 16D | ecosystem: Environmental > Aquatic > Marine > Coastal | place: USA: California | collected 2016-10-17
TCCTTGGAGTCATGGATCCTACTAATAAAGGATCTAAAAAAGCACCTTGATGGTTAGGTGAAAATAATACCCCACCATCAGGTGGAATATTTTCATATCCATATACTTTAATTTCTCTAAAAAAAACCTGATTATAGTATCTCAGTAGGTATTTCATTAAGAAATAAAAGACGTTCTTCAAATTATCAATTTTAATGTGTTTTTAATTTTTTATGACAGTAAACGTAATAATTTTTTTAAAAGAACTTACTTTTTTATCAATGCTAATATCATTAATAAAGACATATTTAAGATTTAAAATTTAACTCTTTGAAGCAAATTTATTTATAAGAAAAAAATTATATTAACTTAGTTAAAATTAAATTAACAAAAATCAAACAACTTCTCTTTAATTATCTTAGTATTTAAAGGCGCCCTTTGGGCTCAAAACAAATGAAATAAAAATATGAAAACAAATAATGTATTACACAAAGGACTCATAATGCTGCTTTTATTGTTAGCAAATGTTGTCATAGCACAAACGTCTATTTCAGGAAAAGTCATTGATGCTGAAAATCAAGAAGCTATCCCTGGAGCAAACATAATTGTTGTGGGCTCAAACACCGGAGCTATTGCAGATTTTGATGGAAACTTTACCCTAAATACGTCTTCTGAATTTCCACTGACTATTGAAGTAAGTTATATAGGATTTGGATCACAAACTGTTGAAGTGACCTCCGCAGACCAAATGATATCAGTTGAATTATCGTTTGGACAAAACTTAAATGAGGTTGTAGTTTCTGCATCAAGAAGATCAGAAAAGATTTTGGATGCACCCGCATCGGTTTCGATTATTACATCACAAGATCTAGAAAATACAGCAAATGTAAATGACCCACTAAGAAACTTGGTGAATATCCCTGGAATTCAATTTCAACAACAATCTGCTAACTCAATAAATTTTGAAATGAGAGCAGGATCTGGAGTTTTTGGAACTAGCGTCTTCCCTTTATTAGATTATCGTTTTTTACAATCTCCTGCCTCTGGTTCATTATTTGCATTCCAATCAGGATTGTCAAATCTTGATATAGAAAGAGTTGAAATAGTAAGGGGAGCTGCATCAGCACTTTACGGTCCTGGAGTAGAATCTGGAGTAGTTCACTTCTTCTCTAAGAAAGCTATTGATAAACCAGGAACTTCAATTGAACTTATTGGTGGAAACTTGAGTACTCTTTCTGCTGCTCTTAGACATGCGTATTCAAATGATAAAAAGACTTTTGGATTCAAAGTTAATGCGCAATACAAAAGAGGAGATGAGTTTAGTTTAGACCCAGTTGAGGATGCTGGTTTTTTAGCTCAGATTAATGGTGCTACAGCAAATGGAATTTTTCAACCTGTCATTAAAGGTAATAGAATCGATCCTTCTGTTGTTCCTTCAACACCAGTTCTCACTCGTGCTGAAATTGATCCCGATGGTGATGGAAACTCGTATATGAATGAGTATGAGACTTTTTTGGCGAATGCTCACTTAGAATTTAGACCTAATGACAATACGGATTTTGTAGTTTCAGGTGGTATAAATTCAGGGAACGGACTAATAAATCAATCACAAGGACCAGGATATGCAGCTGGTAACGATTATTGGGGACAGGCAAGATTAAGATCTGGTGGTTTTTTCGGACAAGTATCCTATAATGCTAACGATGGAGGTAGTGAAAATGCTCCATTTTATTTGTATTTAACTGCTCAAAGAATAATTACTAAGAGATCTGCTTTAGATACTCAACTACAATACAATTTTGACGCCCCAAATTTCCTTGATTCAAATTTTACTTTCGGAACTGACTACCGTATTATTGGTTCAGATTCAGAAAACACACTGTTTGGTGAAAATGATGGGAATAACGATTATAATGTATTTGGAGTTTATGGTCAAGGGACTTCCCGTTTCAGTGAAAAATTGGATTTAACTTATGCTTTACGTTATGATAAATTAAATTTCATAGATAAAGGAAAAATTGCTCCTAGAATAGGATTAGTATTTAAACCAAATAGCAAAAATAGCTTTAGGTTAACTTACAACCAGGCCGTATTTGCACCACCCACCTTGCAAACTTATGTAGATTTCCCTGTACAAATTCAAGCACCTGGAATTTTAGATGTTTGGCTATCTGGTCAAACGTCTGCTCAAAATTTTGATGCAAACGCACCGATAGAAATTGTTGGTGGAGGAGGAGCAACATTGCCAGCAGGAACAACAAATTGGCCACTTGCAGTTCCTTATGGAGCAGTAGCCGGATTAACATTACCTCCATTATATGCTGGGGTAGCTGCTAGTCCATCCTATGCACCATTATTACCATTAATTCAAAACTTCTTTAGCACATATGTTCCTGGAGGAGCTTCAGGTACAATACAAGGTTATAATGCTTTTAATGGTACTGCAATGCCAACTGCTGTTGGCACTCCAGCAGCACGCTATGGAACAACCACTTCATGGGAGGTTGGCTATAAAGGGCTTTTAGGAGATAGATTTGCAGTAGGTTTGGACGTTTATACTTTTGCTAGAACTGGTTCAACCCAATTTACTGCCATAGGACCTACATTTAGATTAAATGGTTCCGAAGGAATTCCTGCCGATCTTGGTGCACAGGTTGCAGGAGATTTTGCTTCAGACCCAGTAATTAGTGCTGCTATTACCCAAGCTGTTACAGCTGGTGTAAATGCACAAGTTCAAGCAGGGGTAGAAGCACAATATACAGCAAGCGGAATTCCAGAGGCTATATGGGCAACCGGAGCACCTGCTGGGGCACTTTTCCCTGGTTCGCCAGAAGTAGCTCCTGTATCTGCAGCAGTTGCTGCAACAGCAGCTCCTTTAATAGCACCGGCAATTGCCGCTGCTAACCAAGAAGTTGCGGGGCTTGTAGGTGGAGCATTTATTCAAGGAGGACAAGGATATCTTGGAGCTATCAATACTGGAGCTGTTGGAGTTATTGAATCTCAGAGAGTACCGCAGGGTGACGGAATAACTCACATATCTGCGGGATATAGAATTTTCGATGAGACTCGTTCCCACGTTGGGGCTGACCTTTCATTAGAATATTTTGCAACAGACAAGCTTACTTTTTGGGGTAACTCCTCTTGGTTAAGCCAGAACGAATGGAATCCAGGAGAGGAAAATGATGATGATCTTCCTTTCCAAGATTTCTTGAACGCACCTCGATTTAAATTTCGTGTAGGAATGGATTATATGGTAAAAGACGGATTCCAATTTTCATTAGCATTCCAACATGATGATGAATTCAATTCAAATCAAGGATTTTATTCTGGAGTAGTTCAGGAGAAAAACTTAGTAGACGCTAGTATTGGATATAGATTATCTAATGGGGTAAAATTAGACCTATCATCTACAAACCTTTTTAATCAACAATACCGAGCATTTCCAAATATGCCAGTTATTGGAAGAAGAGTAAATTTAAGAGCAGTTTTTGATCTATAATTAATCTTCTAAAAGCAGATATAAAAGGCAGCACAAATGCTGCCTTTTTTTTTAAATTATTTTATTGCCATATATTTCAGACGGCAGATAAATCTTTTACACTTATTTAATAATGAAAAAATTAGATGGACAAATTGTAATTATAACTGGTGGTGCCCGTGGAATTGGAGAAGGTATTTGTAAAATATTTTGCAATGAGGGTGCAACAGTTGCTCTTTGGGATGTTCTAGAAGACGGGCAAAAAACAGCTAATGATATTAAATCAGATGGAGGAAGTATATTTTTTCAAAAGGTTGACGTTACTAGTCAACAATCAGTTGATAATGCAGTTGAAGAGATTATCAAAAACCATGAAAAGATAGATGTATTAATAAATAATGCTGGAGTAATTAGAGATCGTTCTATTTTAAAAATGACAAGGGAAGAATGGGATATGGTGCAGTCGGTAAATGTGAATTCTTTATTTGTAACTACAAAAGCTGTTTTACCACATATGAAGTCAGCTAATTATGGTCGGATCATTTCAGCTTCTTCGATTAATGCTTTTCAGGGAGCATTTGGTCAAACTAATTATTCAGCGAGCAAAGCAGCAATTGTTGGCTTTACACATTCATTATGCAGGGAAGTTGGGAAGTATAATATTACAGTTAATGCGGTAGCTCCTGGCTTTATCAAATCTGAAATGACAGACTCTATGCCCGAAGAAATTATTAAATCTGGAATTGCTCAAATTCCAGTTGGACGAATTGGAACGCCAGAAGATATGGCTCACGCGTATCTATTTTTAGCTTCAAAAGAAGCTGGGTTTGTTAGCGGGCATACTTTACATGCCAATGGAGGAGCAATGCCAATTTAAAAATGACAAAAAAAAACAAAAATTTATTTGATTTAACTGATAAAGTTGCCATAGTTAGCGGATCCAGTAGAGGTATTGGACTTGCAATAGCAACTGCATTTGCTGAATACGGAGCTCATGTAGTATTGAGTAGTCGTTCACAAGATGCAGTCGACAAAGCTGCTAAAGAATTGAGTCAAAAAGGATATTCAGTTATGGCTCAAGCTTGCCATATTGGCGAAAAGACGCAGCGTGAAAATTTAGTTAATAAGGCTCTAGAAAAATTTGGAAGAATAGATATATTAGTAAATAATGCAGCTATTAATCCCGTGTATGAACCCTTGGAGAAGATGACAGAGTCTGTTTATGAAAAAATGATGAATGTAAATTTAAAAGCAGCTTTTGCTTTGAGTAATTTATGTTTTTCTCATTTAAAAGAAAATAAAGATGGAGCTATTCTTAATATTGCTTCTATAGAAGGATTAAAACCTAGTCTAGGATTAGGTATTTACAGCGTAACTAAAGCTGCACTTATCATGCTTACTCAAGTTCAGGCAAAAGAATGGGGAAAACATGGAATTCGTTCTAACGCAATTTGTCCTGGTTTAATTCAAACTAAATTTAGTAAAGCCCTTTGGAGTAATGAATCTTTGCTTAATCAAATTAATAAAGAATTGCCAGCTGGCAGAATGGCTCAACCTTATGAAATGTCAGGATTAGCCGTTTATTTAGCCTCATCTGCTGGAAGTTATTCGACAGGTGGTGTTTATACTGCTGATGGAGGATACATGACAATGTAAAAACAGAATTATGGAAACACAAAAAACACAAAAGGTCCATAGGAGTACTTTTAAAAATATTTCAGAAATGGAAAAAGCTGTAGGTACAGAGCTGGGCCTTACTCCATGGAGTATAATGGATCAAAAACGAATTAATACTTTTGCTAAAACCACTGAAGATGAGCAGTGGATACACATTGACGAAAAGCGATGTATTAAGGAATCTCCATATAAGCAAACCATAGCTCATGGATTTTTGATGTTGTCTATGTGTTCAAAAATGATGTATGAAACCTACGAAATTAAACAGACTTCGATGGCTATAAATTACGGTTTAGATAAAGTTCGTTTTCCTAGCGCTACTATGGCAGGGTCAAAATTTAGAGGGCGAGTTTCTTTAGCTGAATTTAATATAATTCCAAAAGGAGCTAAATATAAATTAAATGTAGTAATTGAATTGGAAGGCCAAGATAAGCCAGCTTGTGTGGCTGAGTTTTTAGCTCTTGCTTATAATTAATTAATTATGGAAAACGCAGTATTATTCGAAATTAATAACGGAGTAGCTACAATCACACTTAATCGACCTGATCGTTACAATGCTGTAAACCAAGATTTGGTTGATGGGATTTCAAATTCTCTTAAAAAATGTGAAGTTGACGAATCAATTCGTGCAGTTGTTATAACTGGTGCAGGGCGTGGTTTTTGCGCTGGGGCAGACATGTCTGTTTTTGGAGATGAGGTTACTGCTGATCAACGAAGTCAATATATTATAGATCAATACCAACCATTAATGAATCAATTCTTTTCTTTAAAGAAACCAATTATTGGGGCTATAAATGGAACTGCTGCTGGTGTTGGAGCTGCTTTTGCTTTAGCATGTGATTTTAGGGTAATGAGTGACAAAAGTGGTATTTTATATGCCTTTGTTAATATTGGACTAGGTCCTGATGGCGGTGCAAGCTGGCTTCTCACAAGACAAGTAGGTTATAGTCGTGCTTTAGAGATTGCTACAAGTGGAAAAAAAATAACTGGACAAAGGTGCCTAGAATTAGGACTTACAAATCGCTTAGTAGCTCAAGATGATATATTAACTAGTGCCCAAAATTGGGCAGAAGATTTTGCAATCCGCCCTACTTTAGCAATTGGCATTGCAAAAGAAGATATGTTTTTTGCCATGGACCACACTTTAAATGAATCGATTGCTTTTGAAGCAAAAAAACAAATAGATGCATTTAAAAGCCACGATTTAAAAGAAGGAGTTTCAGCATTTATCGAAAAAAGAAAACCTGATTTTTTAGGAAAATAAGATTATAAAATGGATTTTGAAGAAATAAAAAAGCAGACAGAAGCCTTTGTAAAAGAGGAATTATTCACTCTTGAGCCTTGGATACTTAATGTCAAGTGGGAGGAGAAATTACCTAAACTAAATGAACTTAGAGAAAAAGTTAAATCCAAGGGGCTATGGCTTCCTCAGATCTCAAAAGATTACGGAGGTTTAGGTTTAACTAATGCTGAGCATGGAGAAGTAAGTGAAATTTTAGGGGCAAGTCCATATGGCCATTACTGTTTTAATTGTCAAGCTCCAGATGCTGGGAATATGGAAATTCTTATTGAGTTTGGAACCGATCAGCAAAAAGAAACCTATTTATATCCACTTTTAAAAGGAGAAATAAGAAGTTGTTTTGCAATGACAGAACCAGATCACGCTGGATCAAACCCTGTTAAAATGGGAACTATTGCCAAAAAGGAAAATGGCAATTATGTAATTAACGGTCATAAGTGGTTTACTTCAGGTTTTGATGGATCTACTTTTGCAATTGTTATGCTAGTTTCAGATCCTGAGAATGTTATTCCTCACAAAAAAGCAAGTCAGGTTATTGTTCCAACCTCAAGTAAAGGATTAGAATTCGTTAGAAATGTTTCCATAATGGGACATCCAGGCGGTGGCTGGGAAAGTCACGCTGAAATTAAATTTCATGATGTAAAAGTTCCTTTAACAAATGTCTTGGGTGGAGATGGTGAAGGTTTTACCATTGCTCAAAAACGATTAGGACCAGGTAGAATACATCATTGTATGCGTTGGATTGGAATGTGTGAACGAGCTTTTGACTTAATGTGTGAACGTGCTGTTTCAAGAGAAATTTCTGAGGGAATAATGCTAGGTGAAAAACAAACTATTCAAAATTGGATTTCAGAATGTAGAGCAGAAATAAATGCATCAAGACTCTTAGTTCAGGATGCAGCTAAAAAAATAGATACTCAAGGTGCTTATAAAACCAGATCAGAGATTTCAATAATTAAATTTTATTGTGCACAAGTACTTCAAAAAGTAGTGGATTGTGCAATTCAAGTACATGGTGCAAAAGGAGTAACTGATGACACTATTTTAGCTTCTTATTATCGTCACGAGAGAGCTGCTCGAATATATGATGGAGCTGATGAGGTGCATAAAAGTAGATTAGCAAAAAGTATCCTAAAAAAGTATAAATAACAACACTAATAGAAGATGGATACAAATAAGGTAGTTAAAGAATTAGAGGACTATTTTGGAAGAGTATTTAGCACTAAATAAATGTTAAGTAAGTCAGATAAAGCCGTTAAAATTAGAGAAGGACAATCCTTAAAAACCGATTCTCTAGAAACTTACATTCGCAATGCCATGGAATTACCTAAGGCTCATATGGAAGTATTACAATTTCCCTCAGGCTATTCCAACCTAACCTATTTATTAAAATTTGGTAAAAAAGAGCTAGTTTTAAGAAAACCTCCACAAGGAGTAAAAATTAAATCGGGACATGATATGGATAGAGAATTCCGAATTCTTTCGGGATTACATCCACTATATAATAAAGTTCCACAACCTTTTTTATTCTCTGACGAGCTCAGTATCATAGGCACACCATTTTATATAATGGAGCGCATGCATGGAGTTATTTTTCGTGGCCACACCCCTAAAGATCAATTACCAGATTTAAATCAAATGCGAAAATTATCTGAAGCTTTTGTAAGTACTTTGGTAGAAATCCATTCATTTAATTATCATGCCGCTGGTCTTGAAAATTTGGGAAGGCCAGATGGATATGTTAATCGCCAAATTGAGGGTTGGACCAAAAGATACATCAAAGCTAAAACAGATGAATTTAAACCATTAGAAAAAGTATATACTTGGCTTAATAAAAATATTCCTACCGAAAAAAGAAGCGCTTTAATTCATAATGACTTCAAGTATGATAATTTAATTCTCTCCCAAGACAAAAGTTTAAATATTAAAGGTATTTTAGATTGGGAAATGGCCACTATTGGAGACCCATTAATGGATTTGGGGACAACTTTAGGATATTGGATTCAAGAATCAGATCCTCATTTTTTAAAAGAAAATAGCATGAATATTACCCTTGTAAAAGGCAATTTAACTCGGAGTCAGTTAGTTGAAAACTATGCTCAAAAAAGCAACATAGAAATGGGGAATATTCTTTTTTATTATGTTTTTGGTCTTTTTAAAATTGCTGCTATCATCCAACAAATTTATTTTAGATACAAAAATGGATTTTCAACAGATATTCGCTTTAAAAACTTAGATAGAGCTGTAGAAATATACGGTAAAATGGGCTTACAAGCCATTCAGAAAAATAAAATAGATAATTTATATTAATCAATAAAAAATGGAAACAAAAATCAGCGTCTCTTTAAGTGATTTTAGAACTGAAACAAGAGCTTGGCTAGAAACAAATTGTCCGGAAAGCATGAGGCAACCCGTAAAGGATCCCTTCGATTTATTCTGGGGAGGACGTAATGCTAAATTCAATTCTGAAGATCAAAGACTTTGGTTTGAGCGTATGCTTGAAAAAAAATGGGTTGTACCTTATTGGGAAACAAAATATGGAGGAGGAGGATTAACCTCTGATGAAAATAATATTTTAACACAAGAAATGACTCGCTTGGGCTGTAGAAAACCTCTTTACAGTTTTGGAATTTCTATGTTGGGCCCCGCTTTACTTAATTTTGCTTCAGAAGATCAAAAACTTCATTACCTTCCTCAGATTGTAGAAGGTAAAATATGGTGGTGTCAGGGCTACAGTGAACCAAATGCAGGAAGTGATTTAGCAAGTCTTCAAACCAAAGCTGTTGACATGGGAGATCATTATGAAATTACAGGATCTAAAGTGTGGACTTCTTATGCAGATAAATCTGATTGGATTTTTTGTTTAGTTCGTACTGATTTTAAAGCTACAAAACACACCGGAATTAGTTTTATCTTAATTGATATGGCTTCAAAGGGAGTCACTACTAGGCCAATTAAATTAATTAGTGGAAAATCGCCCTTTTGTGAGACTTTTTTTGATAGTGTAAAAGTACCAAAGGAAAACCTAATAGGTAATCTAAACGAAGGCTGGACAATAGCAAAATATCTTTTGACCCATGAACGCCAAATGATTGGTGGAATTGGAGAAACAGATGTAAAAAAAGAGGTTCATACCACAGCACTTGAAAAACTTTCTTTAAATAGTTCTGGAGCTATCTCAGATGGGGTTTTAAGGAATCAAATTTCTGATTTTGAAATGGATGAAGAGATTTTTGATTTAACAATTCAGCGCGTTACAGATGAAGCTAAAACTGGAAATAATTCTGGGGCACTTTCTTCTTTTTTTAAATTTTATGGAACAGAACTTAATATAGCTCGGCACGAATTATTGATGGCCATAGGAGGATCAGAAGCACTTTTTTGGGGTGAAAACGAAAAAAAAGATGGAGATTTGGCGCGAAAATTTTGTCGCTCTAAAGGAAATTCTATAGAAGGGGGAACTTCAGAAATCCAATTAAATATTATTTCTAAACTCATATTGGGCCTGCCCACTAAATAAGATTATTATGGCTTTAATTATTACAGAGGAACAAAAAATGCTTAAGGATTCTGCTACAGAACTGCTCAGTGCAAAAGCTCCAATAAGTCAGATGCGAGAATTACGAGATTCACAATACACTCCATTTGACAAAGAATTGTGGGAAGAAATGATTGCCATGGGTTGGACCGCACTGACAGTTCCAGAGAGGTATAATGGATTAGATTTTGGATTTGTAGGGCTTGGACAAATTTTAGAAGAAACAGGCAGAAACCTTTCTAAATCTCCATTAATTTCTTCAATTTTATTAGGAGCTTCTGCACTTAGGTTATCAGACAACGAAGCTCTAAAAGTTAAATTATTTCCAGGAATTATGGAAGGGACGAGTCAATTGACTCTTGCAATTCAAGAAGGTAAACACCATCAAACAAGTGTATTTAATACTCAAGCAATTTTAAAAGGGGATAAATATGTAATTAATGGGTCCAAAACAATGGTAATTGATGGCACAACAGCCAATCTTTTGATTGTTGTATGTCTGGTTGACGAAAACTATAGTTTGTTTATTGTAGATGCTAAGTCCAGTGGAATTATAGTTTCTAAAAAAATATTAATGGATTCTGGATCATATGCAGACATAATTTTTAAAAATGTTGAAGTCTCTGTTGAAAATCAACTCAATATTA
>Ga0228615_1001788_pt1 | contig 10610 bp, 9 predicted proteins | sample 16DmetaG_FD_190530 | JGI IMG/M metagenome (GOLD analysis project Ga0228615, IMG submission 190530) | Seawater microbial communities from Monterey Bay, California, United States - 16D | ecosystem: Environmental > Aquatic > Marine > Coastal | place: USA: California | collected 2016-10-17
GAAAAATGCAATGGCTAAAAAAATGGAATTTTTGAAAACAGAACTGATAAAAAATCCATCTACACCAACAACGAAACTATTGGAAATCATTCAAAGAGATTTGAAACTGAAGGAGCAACCTATCATCATGGAATGTTTTGATAATTCTAATATTCAAGGAAATTTCCCAGTAGCTGCATGCGTTGTTTTTAAAAATGGAAAACCCCTAAAAAAAGAATATAGACATTATAATATTAAAACTGTAGAGGGACCTGATGACTTTGCTTCAATGGAAGAGGTCATCTTTAGAAGATATAAAAGGCTGATTAAAGAAAATAAGTCCTTACCTCAACTTGTTATTGTTGATGGTGGGAAAGGGCAACTGTCAAGTGCTTTAAAAAGCTTGAAAAAACTAGATCTTGATAAAAAAATCCCAATAATTGGTATTGCAAAAAGACTTGAAGAAATATATTACCCTGGTGATAAATACCCACTTTATCTAGACAAAAAGACACCTACTTTAAAAGTTATCCAAAGTATGAGAAATGAAGCACATAGATTTGGAATTACCCATCATAGAAATAGAAGACTAAAAGGATTAATCAAAACTGATTTAAGTAATGTCGAAGGAGTTGGAGAAAAAACAGTTCTCATCTTACTGAAGAAATATAAGTCTGTTAATGCAATAAAGAAAATTCCTTTAGCAGAATTAATAGCTTTTATTGGCAAATCTAAAGGTCAAAAAGTATTTGAGTCTCTTAAACGTTTATAATTTATTTATACAGAATTTTGGGTTCTTGACTCATAATTTCTTATTTTTGAATGTATATCATGGTAAACATTAATGACATATTAAAAGAGTTGTTGATATTACACGATTGTGTAATATTCCCAAATTTAGGTGGATTTGTAGGTCAATATTCTCCAGCTAAGTTAAATAGTCACGACTTGTCTTATGAAACACCTTATAAACAAATCTTATTCAATAAAAATTTAGTAAATAACGACGGATTGTTAGCTAATGCAATAGCGAAAAAACACAACTTGAGCTATGAAATGGCAAAAGAAGAAATCTCAGCGTTATTAGTTCAGATTAAAAATGATTTAAAATTAAGAAAACAGTTTTCATTTAATGGAATTGGAATATTGTACGAAGACAATGGCGTACTTAACTTCAAACAAAAATCAGAGAACTTATTAATTGATTCATATGGTTTAAAACCCATCAATATGAATGATTTTACTGCCAATTATTCAGAAGTAAAAGTCTTAAATATTAATTCTGTATCATCTAAAAAGCATATCAAAAATTTAGGAATGGTTGCTGGTGTTCTTATCCTATTGTTTTACTCTGCATGGATTCCGTTAAAGACTGATTTATTAAATGGTCATGAGTCATTTAAATACTCTGACCTAAATCCTTTTACTTTTAATAAGTCGGAATCATTAAGCACCAAAACTAAATCAAATACCTTTATTAAAAAAGTAGAACTTAAGACAGAGAAATCTTCTGAAATTTCATCGATAAAATCTAAATCCAAAGAAAAATCAAAAGATGTTGTTTTGCAGTCCAAGAATATTGCAGTCAACATTCCAATAAAAATTACGAGTTTTGAGGTAATAATAGGATCTTTTGGAAATCAAAAAAATGCAAAAAAATTAATTAAAACACTTCAAAGAAAATCCTTAAACGCAAGGCAATTACCTTTTGAAAATAATCTGTTTAGAGTTTCTGTTGGAAAATTTTCTAATCGAAAAAATGCTCTCGAATATCAAAGAATTGTAAAGAAAAAATTACAGCTTTCTTCATGGGTTTTAACTAAGTAATGCCATCTGAGGAATATAAAAAGGCATTTCTTTATTTATCCAATAAATGTTCTAAAAAAGAAATTACTTCAAAAGAAGCCCTTGTGCTTGCTTCCAAGTTCAAGTTGAAAATAGTTGATAAAAAGCAGTTAATTAACGATCTTAAAAAAAAACAATTCATTAATCATATAAGATTCGCTAAAGCTTTTACCCATGATAGGTTTAATTTTTATAACTGGGGAAAACTAAAAATCAAATATTATTTAAAGCAGAAGGGGATTGAAGAAGCTTTTATTAGTGAAGCTCTTTCAACTATTGATATAAAACTATACAAGGACCTAGTAAAACAAGAAACTGAAAAAAAAATAGTTGCAATGGGATCTCCAACAGACTATAATTCTAAACAAAAGCTATTAAAATATTTATCTCAAAAGGGGTTTGAAACAGATTTAATTTTTGATGTTGTAGAGGATTTATATTCCTAAAAACAAAGAGAATATTGCCAAATTACAGTTCTTGGAGGTAATACATTACCGGGTCTATTAGTGTATTCTCTATTTAACATATTATTAAATAATATTGAAAATTTAGACTTATTACTTATAGTATAAGAAAATCTTGTATCAAAAACTATATCACCGTTCATTCTTGCTCTCCTGTAATCCCCATAACCACTTAAAATATTTTGCCCCGTCTGAACAGATGATGGTCCTAGGGTAGGATGTACAACGGTTATTTCTATATTATCCGTTTCAAATATTTTATCAATGTTCTGCATTAAACTCAAGTACCTACAACTAATTCCAAAACCAATATTTTTATAATTTATTTGAAAATCCATTTTAAACATGTGCTTATTTCTGTATTTTAAAGTTTCCAACTCAGGATTACTAAAAGTTGATAGATATGCAGAATCTGGATTAATTGACATTGGATTGATAAACGTATACCCAGCCAAAGTGGCTACTGAAATATTATTGTCGAAATCCCCCTCCCCAACAAGATTAATTTCAAAACCTGGAATTATAGCATTTTGGACATTACTGCTTCGCGCACCAAATAACGTAAATAAATTATCTATGTTTTGACCTAGTGCGCTTATAAATTGATCATAACTTAAATCATTCCCTAAAGAGTCGTAGACTCCAAACACAAACTCCATCATGTCAGTATACTGAGTTAAAAAAGCAGAAAAATCGATGTAGCCTTTAAAGTTGTTAATTGCAAAACCCTGCTTAAATCCTATTTCACTACTCCAACCGTATTCTGGTTGAATATTTGCATTTGGAAAAACATTTAATCCTCCTACAAAAGTTGAAATATACTTTTCAGCAATTGAAGGGAATCTAAACCCTTGGCCATAAGAAGCTCTTAAAAAAGTATATTTAAATGGGTTATAAGTACCTCCCAATCTAAAAACTGGTTGAAATGGAATATTTAGTTCTTTTTGAAACAGCTTCCCTTTAGATTGAACACTATCTATTTTAAAGTATTCCATTCGCATACCTGCAGAAAATGTTACTTTATCCCACTTTTTATCTCCTTGTAAATAAGTTGCAAAATTAGTTGAGTTATGGTCCCCATAAAGCTCAGAGTCAACGTTAGTATACGATCCAGTAATTCCGAAGGTTAAAGTAGATTTATTTTTAAATTTTTGTTGAAATTGATACTCAGAGAAAAAATAATCAGATAAAGAACCTTGATTTTTGTTGTTTACATTATCAGTTTTAAAAAATCTTGTTTTAAGATGATGTTCTTTGTTGTCTTTACTGATAAATGAAATATAAGGATCAATCATTATTCTAGAGTTTCGAGTGTTACTTAGAGTAGTTGTTAATGGATCTGTCCCCCCAAGAGCATGAAGAGCACTATCAGCACCTGCCCACAAGAAAAACATTACGCTTTTATTAAAATTAGAATTGATGTTTAAACCATAAGAAAGTCCTTTATTAGCTTTTGAGAAATGTTTCCAGCCAAAGTTTAACCGTGTTCTAAGATCGTCTGACCCGTAACGATATCCCTGATCTTTCATAAAAGAACCCCCAAAAACTAATTCATTATTTTCATTCAATTTATTTAAATGAGTAAAATTCCCTTGAAGGTATCCCTGTGGCTGTTTCCACCAAGTTTGATCATCTCTTTCATTCAATAAAGAATCACCCGAAATAAAAGAAGTCCCTTTTCTTTTGCTGTAACCAGGCATATAGAATCCATTAGAGATATTAATTTTTGTAATGGGCTTATCTTTTGGATATTGTGTTCTAATATTAATAACCCCATTCAATGCAGATGAACCATATAAAACAGAAGAAGCTCCCTTTAAAATTTCAATTTGAGAAATATTTTCTAATGGGATTGCCGTCCATTTAATGTCATTGCCGTCTCCTCCTAGCATGGGCATTCCATCAACCATTACCAGCACCCTGCTACCAGCACCATAACTCCAACCACTCCCTCCTCTAATACTTGCTTGGTTTTCATTTATTTGAACTCCTGGTACTTGTTCAATAATTGCTTCTGCATCTCTAGTCGCTTTATTTTCTATTAATGTCGGCTTTATTACAGACATAGAAATTGGCACATTACCTAGCTTTTCTTCGTATTTATTAGCAGAAATCACCAATTCGTCCAACTGATTTGTAATGCTATTTAATGCTGCCTCAATTTTAACCGAATCATTGCTTTTAAGAAAAACTTCTCTAATAATTCTTTGATAACCAATATACTTAAATGTTATTTTTTGTTTTCCTACAGGTAACTTAAGAGAGAAATTACCATCAATATCTGTTATAGTTCCAATATTATTTTCATTAAAAATATTTACACCTATTAAAAATTCAGAATCTTGACTATCATAAACATTACCAAAAATGGTTGCTGTTTGAGAAAAAAATGCAGAAGAACTTAGTAGACTAAAAAAAAGTGTAACTACGTTTGTTATTATACTATTTCTCATTTTTAAATAATTCTATTTTATATTACTTTTTTGTTTTGGAGAACTGTAATTATAATAAATTTTATTAATCTCATCTTTAATTTTAACACCATCCTTGTATACTAAGTGTGATATCAATTTACCTCTTTTACTATAAGTTTTTACATCTCCGTGCTTTTTATTTTGCTTGTAATTAGTTTCACTTATTAAATTTCCTTTTCTACTAAAATTTTGATAAACTCCATTTAGCTTTCCAGCTTTATAGTTTACAATTCTATTTGCTATAACCCCACCAGGATAATAATAGTAGCAAACACCATTTAGATCCCCATTTTCATAATTTTCTAAACTTTTTACACTTTGGTCGTACTCGCTATATTTTATCCATTTGCCGTCTGGAACTGATTTTTTAACAAGTCTGTTCTCGCTCGGCACTAATAAGCTTTTATTGCTAATTAATTTATAGTTTTTCGTTTCAATTATTTCATCTTTTTCAGACCAAAATGTCCAGGTTCCTATTTTGTAGTCGTTATCATACTCCCCAGAGTATTTAAGATGACCGCTTTTATAATAACCTTTCCAACTGCTATTCATCTTTCCTAAATTAAAATATCCAATATCCTTTAATTGTCCATTTTCATACCACGATTTCCAAAGTCCATTTTCTTTGTCCATAATATATTTCCCAGCCATAGCAGTATCACCATCTTCGAATTTAGTTATCCAATATCCATCTTTTAAATCGTGCATGTAATTTCCTTTTTTCCAAAGATTTGAATTGTTGTAGAAAAACTTCCATTCACCAGATTTTTGACCGTTAATGAAATTACCCTTATAATATTCAATTCCTTTTGGATAGTAAAATGTCCAGAATCCATCTTGTTTATCATTCTTAAATGTCCCTTTCATATCTAAAGATCCGTTTATATAACTGTAAGTCCAGAATCCGTTTTTTAAATCATTTTCATAAGAACCGGCCATACTAATTTTACCATTTTTATAATATTCTTTAAAGACTCCATTTTTTGCACCTTTCAAGTAACTAACCTGCTGGTAAATTGTATCGGTTGTTAAAAATAACTCCATCCAATCACCAGATTTTTCACCTTTTAAAAATTCTCCAGATATTCGTTCCTTACCGTTGGGCTTAAAATATTTGTATGCCCCATTCTTTATTCCATTTTCATATGCTACAACAGATTTAATTTTTTTTGATGGAAAGTAGGATTTTCTGGTGCCTCTACCATTACTTATTAAGGTATCTCCTTGTGGGTCTACAAATAAGTCTATATATTCAGTAGAATCATTTTGTATAAAATGTGTTTTTTCCATCAAACTACCATTTTCATAGAAATATTTCCAGTCACCTATTTTAACAGAATTTATTAGCTCAGTCTTGGTAATCCAGTAATCTAAAAGGGAGGTGTCACTATTCAATATTTTTGGGGAAATCGTATAATTTCCACTTTCTGCTAAAATTCCATTTAAATAATAGGCTTCAAAAGTCGAATCAACACCTCCAGCAGTATAAAAGGTTTTAATCTTCAAGTTTCCGTTCAAATAATAAGAAATGTAACTACCATTTAAAACCCCCTTGTAGTAATTATTTATTTCTTGAATGTTTCCATTTTTATAATAATGAATCCACTTACCGCTTTTAGATCCAATTTGTGAATAACCAGTATTTTGATAAATACCCTCGCTACGAACTTGTTTTTTTTCTTTGTTCCAATAAGTGGTGATTTTTTCAGATTTCAATAATCCACTCTGCTGACTGGATATAGATGCAAGAAAAAGAAATTGAAAAAACGAAAGTGTAAAAATTCTCATCATGAATTGTTCATTATTGTGAAATATAAGTAAATTCTATCCAGCCATCTTGTTTTTGAGATTTCTCAAAATCTTGATTAAACCTCCAGTTGCTAGCATAATTTAAAGCATTTTTAATCAAACAAGCATCATTGGTTGTTGTTTTAATATTGTCTATTCTACAATCTGTTACAAAACCTTTGGAATTTACCTTAATATTTAACCTAACTAAACCTGTAGCATTACACAAATAAGAAGGTATTTTTTGAAGGATCATGTTTCTTCCTCTGCAAAAATATTTTGCAGTAGCGCTAGACGATTTGGCGAGTGATTTATAAAGAATGTCGTCTTCTTGATTTTTTTTAGACTCCAGAAAAAAATTTGATTTGAGTATAGGATTATCTTCTCCAAGCTCTTGAAATTGAGATTGTTCATAGTTTTTGACCTCATTTATTATTTGCTGTTCCAATTGTTGCTTTTGGGAAGCGGATAATTCTTGATTTTGATCATAATTAGATGCTGCATTAGTTAATTTAATTGGAGCTATTGGTTCACTACTCTTATCATCTATATTATTAATTGGTTTTGTTATTTCTGTAAAATCAAAAGTTGCTATGGTTTTCTCTTTAGGTTGAATGACGTAAAATGAAATGTTCTGAATATTTAACCAAACAAAAACTAAGACGTGAATAATAAGTGCTCCAATAATAGCATTTTGGTTTTTTTCAATAAGAGCCAAAAATTTCATCGTATTTTATAATTTACAACTTTAATACGCAATACGAAAATAAAAGATAAACGTTTCTTATTTCAAATCTTGATACCTCTGATTGAGAAGCTCAATTATCTGTGGAGTAATATCCAAATTAGTATTGGCATATAGCATTGCCCCACCAACTCTGTAGCTCATTACATAATCATAACCAATTTCTTTACCAATTTCTTGCATAAATTCATTGGTTTTTAAAATATATTCTTCGGTTAACCGCAGTTCTTCTTTGGTAACTTTTTCAGAAAGTTGCTGCTCTACTTGCATTATTTCTTGCTCTAACATTCTAATTTTTTGAGCTTTCTCCATTTTTTCACGATCCCCCATAATTGGAGAAGCTTTCTCAAAATCTTTTACCAAACTTTCGTAAGAGAAATATTTACTTTTAATCTGATTTTCTGCTTCAGTTCTTTTAGTTGAAAGTGTTTTTTGAATTTTAATAGCATAATTGTAGTATTTGGAAACGGTATCACTGTTTACATATGCAATTCTCGAGGTGCTATTGTTGTTAATGAAATTTGCCTTACTTGAAGCCTTCTCTTTTTTTGGTTGAACATTATTGCTGTTGGAAAATTGTTTAAATACTAAGAATAGTACAGCTGCAAAAAGGACAGTGTACAGTATAATGTGCGTAGATTTTTTCATAAAGTAATGTTTAGCTTAAAAAATAATTCTATATGTTCGAGACAAAATTTTCTACAGTTTCAATAAACTCAAATGGAATAGAAACCATCTCATCATAATCTTTTCCAAGTTCATAATTACCGTCTTCTCCATTTTTATAAACCCACCTAATGTTTACAGAGAAACTGTTTTTGTGAAGCGCTTCTAATTGGTATATAATATTTAATAAAAATTTGGATGAAGAAATATTAATACCTCCCAGATTTATGGTCAATGTAGTTTTATTAGACGGGTTTTTTGAATAGTTATTTATCCAGGAACTTATTTCATTAAAGAAAGATTCTGGTGATTCAGAGAGGCAATCTCCGTCGATTAACAGCACACCTTTATCAGAGTTAAATGAAATAAGAGGTGTCTCTTTAGTAGGTTCTTTATAATACAAACTAACTCAAATATAAATTCTCAGCTAATATCTAAAGAATTTTTATTTTACGTGATATTTTTATTCTTTTTTTAATTTGTTTTAAAATCTTTTAGATAAAATGGATTAAAGTAAGAAAGATCTTCAAAATCTTTTTTAATAAATTTCTCATAGGTACCTGAAATCATTCCCAATGATGAGTTTAAAGCTAAGTCATCGAAAAATACATTTCGATCACTCCATTTATTCTTGAATTTAGTTGCTCCGTTTCCTAAAAAATAAACTTCCTTGAATGATTTATAATTATTGAAAAAAAGCTCATTTATTTCTGGACAAGAAATTTTATCAAGTCGCTTTTTATGACAATCATATCCAGCTGTGTAAACCTCTTCTCTTCTAGCGTCAATCATAGGAAGAAATATTGCGTTATTATTATTTCCAGAAGGCATTTGATAATTTTGAATCATAATATCGATAGCATTCATGCTAATTAAAGGTATTTTTAAAGCAAATGCTATTCCTTTTGCTGCTGAAACACCTATTCTAAGACCTGTAAATGATCCTGGACCCGAACTTACACCCACTGCTTCTAAGTTTTTTAGGTTTATTTTGGTAGACTCAAACAGTTCTTTAATAAGTAAGTGTAGTTTTTCATCGTGGATGTATTTTTCACTTGTAATTTCTCTTTTTTCTAAGAGATCACCCTTTTTGGCCAAATTAACAGAACAGGTTTTTGTTGCTGTTTCAATATTTAGAATCAAGCTCATTTTTTAAGACCTATGGTTTTCTTTTTTAGCTCAAAACTTTGGCCTAGATAAACTTTTCTTACTTGCTCATCTTGGGCAAGGTCTTCTGCAGAGCCATCTTTTAAAATATTTCCTTCAAAAAGTAAATATGCTCTGTCTACTATTGATAACGTTTCTTGAACATTATGGTCAGTTATGAGTATTCCTATATTTTTCCTTCTTAATTTTAAAACAATTTTTTGAATATCTTCAACTGCTATGGGGTCTACTCCAGCAAATGGTTCGTCTAATAATATGAAGTCTGGACTATTTGCTAAACATCTTGCAATTTCAGTTCTTCTCTTTTCTCCACCAGAAAGATTTCTTCCAAGGTTTTTACGAACATGACTGAGTCCAAATTCATCAATTAAATCTTCTAATTTATCGTACTGCTCTTGCTTTGACAACTTAGACATTTCAAGAATTGCTTTTATGTTATCCTCTACTGATAATTTTCTGAAAACAGAAACTTCTTGAGGTAGATAACCAATCCCCATTTGGGATCGTTTATACATTGGCAATCTAGTTATTTTAACTCCGTTATGAAAAACCTCACCAGAATCAGGGTTTATCAGCCCAACAATCATATCAAAAGTTGTTGTTTTACCAGCTCCGTTAGGACCTAAAAGACCAACGATTTCTCCTTTTTTAAGATGTACAGAAACGCCTTTAACAACTTTTATCCCTTTGTAAGATTTACAAATATTTTCAGTCTTTATTTCCATGTATTAATTTTTCAAATTTACATCAGAATCAAGGTCTTTTAACCTTTTCTTTTCCACTCTTTTTACAATAACAATACCCAGTTCGTATAGTGCATAAATTGGAAAAGACACGAGTAACTGACTAACTACATCTGGTGGAGTGATTAATGCCGATAAAATAAGAATTGCAACTAAAGAGTGTTTTCTATATTTTTTTAATATGTCTGGACCTAGAATTCCAATCTTAGCTAAAATATACATAACAATGGGCAATTCAAAAAAGAGTCCTGATAAAAAAGTTGAAGTAGTTATCATAGACATGTAAGAACTAATGGTAAAATTATTTTGTATTTGAGCTGTTAATTTATAACCACCGAAAAACTGGACACAGAGTGGACTAATTAAAAAATAACCAAATAAAATGCCTAAAAAAAAGAGAATACTTGCATTTACAACGATCCATCTAGTCGCTTTTAGTTCAGGCTGTTTCAGTCCCGGTTTTATAAAAGACCATATTTGATAAAAAGTAAATGGAAAAGAAATTATCAACCCTCCAATTAAAGCGAAATACATATTAGTAGAAAATTGTTTCGTCATTTCAATAGATTGAATTTGTATTGGAATCTCACTCGCACAAAGAGCGTCTGAAATATTTAGTTTCTGAGACAATAAACAGAAAAATTTATAGGTTGGAAATGAGGTGGAAGACATGTTAATATAGAATTTATTAACAATGGGGTCGGTGAAGTAAAATAAGACAACTGCAGAAACCAATATT
>Ga0228615_1001792_pt1 | contig 10599 bp, 10 predicted proteins | sample 16DmetaG_FD_190530 | JGI IMG/M metagenome (GOLD analysis project Ga0228615, IMG submission 190530) | Seawater microbial communities from Monterey Bay, California, United States - 16D | ecosystem: Environmental > Aquatic > Marine > Coastal | place: USA: California | collected 2016-10-17
CCGATGATTGTAGCTAGTCCACCTGAAGGGGTATCAGGAGCAGCAGTTATAGCAACCAATCCTGCAATAGCACCGTTAATGGCCATTGTTACGTCCGCTTTACCAGTTAGCATTTTAGCAATCAGCAATGCGCCAATCACACCGCCAGCAGCAGAAGCATTTGTATTTAAGAAGACTTGAGCTACAGCATTTGCATTTGCAGCATCATTGATGGCTAATTGAGAACCACCATTGAAACCAAACCAACCTAACCATAGTATTAGAGCACCTAAAGCAGCAATTGGAATGTTTGAACCTCTCATAACGTTTATAGAACCATCTGAACTATATTTACCTGTTCTTGGGCCAAGAATAATGACGGCTGCAAGTGCAGCAGCTGCACCAAATAAATGGACAACGCCCGAACCTGCAAAATCACTATAGCCAATAGCGTCTAACCAGCCACCGCCCCATTTCCAGTAACCTTGAACGGGATAGATAAAACCTGTTAAAACAATAGCGAATAAGAAAAATGGCACTAATTTCATCCTCTCAGCAACTGCTCCAGAAATAATAGACATTGCTGTTGCAACGAAGACTACTTGAAAGAAAAAATCAGCAGCATCAGAATAACCCAAATCAGCATTGAAGGTTAAACCGCCTAATGACATGCCCCAAGTACTGCCGATCATTGGTAGATAAGCATTGTAAACGCTATCACCTGGGTACATTAAAAAGAAACCACATACTAAGTACATGACACACGCTATAGAGTAGAGACCAATGTTTTTCGTAACAATTTCTGATACGTTCTTGGTTCTAACTAAACCAGCTTCTAACATGGTAAATCCTGCAGCCATCCACATAACAAAGGCTCCAGACACCAATAGATAAAAAGTATTTAATGCATACTCTAGTTCACTCATTATTATTCTCCGTTATAGCGTCCTCACCAGTTTCACCTGTTCTGATGCGAACAACATCGTTAAGTTCTGTTATAAATATTTTGCCATCACCAATTTCATTGGTATTTGCGACTTCTCGAACTGCTTTGATAACGTTTTCGACGTCATCGTCTTTGCAAGCCACTTGAAACATAGTTTTTGGCTTTGTTTTTACCTCATAGCTAGCACCACGATAAGTTTCGGAATGGCCTTTTTGTGTGCCAAATCCTTGGGCAGAAATGATAGTAGCTCCACCAATTCCGATTGTTGATAACGCCCTCCTAACCCCATCGGATCTAGACGGCTTTATGACAATTGTTAAAAGTTTCATATTTTCACCTAATAAAATTAATAATTAGATTGTAAAGCTTTAAAAAGAACTGGAATTCGTAGAAAAAAAACAAAAAAACAATGTTTTTGCACTAAAACCTTTCAAAAATAGTTCTTTAAAAAATATACTGCACTTAAAAAGTACTATCAAATGGATCATGGCGTCCCCTAGGGGGATCGAACCCCTGTTGCCGAGATGAAAACCCGGTGTCCTAACCGCTAGACGAAGGGGACATTGAAGGATGTTGATTTTATCAGACTAATTTTTTTTGTTAAGTATTTGTTCAATTTTTGCTAAAAAACCTCTAAGAATACCCGTTTCCAATTTATCAGGCTGCAGGCGTTTTACAAGCCTACGCATTCTGGTTTTAACTTGTTTTGGATTTTCTTGATCATAAAAATCTATTTGTTTCATAACTTCATCAAAATGATCAATCAAATGCTCATTATCTTGAAAAGTTTGAGTCACGTCTTTTGCTTCTGAAACAGAATCAAGGTTATCGACCTCCATTTTTAAAACATAAGAAATTATTTGTACTGCATGAGATAAATTAATAGATGAAAAATCTTCTTCCGTGGGAATCTTTATATGAAAATCACACATCTGAAGCTCATCATTGCTTAGACCACTCATTTCTCTTCCAAAAACAAAACAAATTTTTGCATTAGTTCTGGCTAAAGCTTTTTCTAAAATTAAACTTAATTCTGAAGAAGTCTTTGTTGGCCACGGAATAGTTCTTGTTCTTGCACTAGTCCCAAAAATCAATGTGGCGTTTTCTAAAGCCATTGATAATTTTTCATATATTTTTAAATTTTCTAAAATATCCTTTGCACCTTTTGCTCTATAGAAAGCATCGTCATTTGGAAAATCTTTTGGATTAACTAAAGAGAGATTTTGAAAACCCATGTTTTTTATTGCTCTTGCAGTAGCTCCAATATTTCCAGGGTGAGAAGGCTCAACTAGAATAAATTCAAATTTATTTTTAAGTGAAGAATCAGACACCTATATAGTTTACAATTCTTTACGAAGAAAATACCATGGAACCAAAAGTTACAATCGCAATCAATGCTGCAAGATTAGCTGCAAAAGAAATCCACAAATTTTCTCGTCGCAGGGATAAAATTAATGTTTTTGAAAAAGGACCAACTGATTTTGTAACTCAAGTAGATAGTATTGCAGAAAATATAATTATTGATACGCTGAAGACTTCTTTTCCTGATCATTCTTTTGAAGGAGAAGAATCTGGTCATCAAGGGAATAAGAATGCAGTTTATCACTGGGTTATAGACCCTTTAGATGGTACAACAAACTTCATCCACAATTTTCCATTTTACTCAATATCGATAGCTTGTTTTTACAAAGGCTCTATAGAGCACGGTTTGATTTATGATCTTTCTAGAGATGATGAATATTACGCTTCTAAAGGCCAAGGTGCTTTTCTTAATAACTCACGCATAAGAGTTTCTGAAATAAAAGGCTTAAAAAACTCTTTGATGTGTAATTCTTTTCATGGCGGTCCTGATCTTGAACCTAAGTTTGATCAACTTTCTTTAATAAAGAGTTTATATTCAAATTCACTTACCTTGAGAAGAACAGGTTCGACAGCTTTAGATCTAGCTTTTGTAGCCTCGGGAAAACTGGATGCCTTTTTAGGGTACGGCATGAAGTTATGGGATTTTGCCGCTGGCGCATTGTTAGTGATGGAGGCCGGTGGCTTTATTACTAATTTTAATGGTGATGAAGATGTATTCTCATCTCACCACATAGTTGCAGGAAACATGGCATGCGTTAAAGCAATTAATGAAGAAATAAAAAATTCTTTAGCATAAGTGTTTACAAAATCACCTAATTTTTGTTAAAATGCACTATAAACGTTCATTCATTGCTCTTTTTTAGTGCATTGAACGGAAGTAGGAAAACCTGAAAACCTCTATCTGAAAAGATAGTTAGCAAGTACCCATAAGGGGAACGAGACCGAAAGTTTTGCCGAAGGAACGCGTTGAGAAGGGTGTACGCTGTGAAGCGTATGTACGAAATCGAAACGAAAACTGGAGGTCAAGCCGATGTACTACAGAGGTATCAAAATAACTCCACAAAATGTTGCGAAGGAACAAAAGGTTGTTTCTTCTGGCATTTACCGTGGAATAAGACATGATGCATTTGAAGCTGAAAACAAAAGGACATCTACTACTGTTTATCCTAAATGGTATCGTGGTGTTAGACATGTATAAGGTAAAGCATCAAAAGCTAGGTAAGATTGACGCAATCATTGGATTATTTTTAATCTCAACTGTATTGGTTTTATTTTTATCTTAAAACAGAAAAAGGGAGATTTTTTGATCTCCCTTTTTTATGGCATTCCATCATCAAAAGATTCACTTTTTTTAATAGCAAGATCTTCAAAATCAAGATCTAACAGAATCAAGGTGTTACAAAGAACATAGATTGATGAATATGTTCCAATGATAACTCCGCAAATTAAAGCAATGGCAAAATTCTTAATGAAATCGCCACCTAATATTAAAAGTGCAAATAGAACCAATAAAGTTGTTAAGGAAGTAATCAAGGTTCTGCCCAACATTTGATTTAAAGATCTATTGATAACATCAACATTATCTGATTTTCTCTTTTTTCTATAATTTTCTCTTATTCGATCTGATACCACTATTGTATCGTTCAACGAATAACCAATTACTGCAAGAATTGCTGCTAAGACAGTTAAATTGAAACCAATATAAAATATTGAGAAAAATCCCGTTACTATCAAAACATCGTGAATCAAGGCTAAAAGAGCACCTACTGCAAACTTGAATTGAAATCTAAACATGATGTAAACCATCATTACCAGCATTGCGGCTAATATTCCCAAGCCTCCTTGATCTCTTAGCTCTTCTCCTATTTGTGGGCCAATAAAATCTTTACGTCTTAAATCAAATTGAAATGAATTTTTCAACGATGAAATAATTTCATTTGAAAGGTTATTTTCTGAATCTCCAGGAATTTTAATAAGAATATCTTGCTCAGAACCAAAATAGGAAACTTGAAAATCGTCATCTAATTTAGAACCTAGAACTTCTCTAATTTCTTCTAAATCAGTTGGTTGAGATAACTTAATCTCAATCAAAGTGCCTCCAGTAAAATCTAAACCTGCATTCAACCCTTTGAAAGTTAGTGAAAAAATTGATACTACAACCAAAATAATAGAGAGCGTTGATGCTATCTTTCTTGGTCGCATGAAGTTTATTTGCATTTTATATCCACAGTGTTTCGAGGTTTTTTTTGTTTCTATAGACTAGCCAAACTAAAAATCTTGTTACTAAAATAGCAGTAAACATGGAAGTTAAGATTCCAACCGACAGAGTTATAGCAAACCCTTGGACCGGTCCTGTACCAATCGTATAAAGAATCAAGGCAACAATTAAAGTCGTTAAATTTGCATCTACAATAGTAATATAAGCTCGATCATATCCAGCATTTATTGCATCAAGAGGCTTGAGTCTATTATTTAGTTCTTCTTTGATTCTAGAAAAGATTAAGACATTTGCATCTACCGCCATCCCAATAGTTAAAACTATTCCAGCAATACCAGGTAAAGTTAATGTCGCTGATAAAATTGACATGATCGCACTTATCAAAACAATATTTAGCGCCACAGCAATATTGGCAATAATTCCAAAAACTTTGTAATAAAAAATCATAAATATTAAAACTAAAGATAAGCCAAGTACTAAAGATTGCACCCCAACACGAATATTATCGGCTCCTAATGAAGGACCAACTGTACCCTCTTCTACAAAATTCATTGGTGCCGCTAAAGCTCCTGCTCTTAGAAGCAAGGCCAATTCGGAAGCGGCATTTGGACTATCTAAACCAGTAATTCTAAATTGGTTTGCAAGAGCAGACTGAATAGTAGCTAAACTGATGATTCTTTTATCGAAGTAAGTCTCTATTTCGTCGGTATCGCTGGATGTTTTAATTTTGCGTTCAACAAAAATGACCGCCATCTTTCTGCCAACATTATTTCTGGTTGAACGATGCATTTTTGTTCCGCCCTCGCCATCAAGAGAAATATTCACTTGTGGGAACCCGCTTTCGTCATAGCCAACATTGGCATCTGCTACTTTGTCACCCGTTATGATGACCTGTTTCAGCAATTTTACACGTTGACCTGAAAAATCAAATTGATCTGTGCGAGATAACAAACTATTTGATTCAGCTTCAAGACGAAATTCTAAATTAGCAGTTTTCCCAATGATTTTTTTTGCTTCTGCAGTATCTTGAACACCCGGAAGTTGAATAGAAATTCTATTTTTTCCTTGACGAACTACTACAGGTTCAGAAATACCTAGCTCATTAACTCTGTTTCTTAGAGTTACTAAATTTTGCGAAACCGCATAATCAATTAAATCATCAAGGCCTTGCTCATTGTATTCAACAATAAACTGATTGTTGCCCTCCTTGCTGTATTCAAGATCTATGTTGCTTGTGAGGTAATCATCTAATTGATCTGAAGCATCAGTTCTTGTCGTGAAAATTATTTTGTTATCAGCAATCTCCGAACGACTCATTCCGATACGTTCTTCTCTAAGCTTTCTTTTGATATCAGCAAGATAGGATTCCAAACGAGTTGAAATCAATAACTCTGAATCTACTTCCATTAAAAAATGAACTCCCCCTCTGAGGTCTAAGCCCAATTTCATTGGTGAGGCTTGAATATTCGCTAACCAAGCTGGAGTGTTTGGAGCAAGGTTCAAAGCAATTACAAACTCACGCTCTAAGTTTTGTTCTAAATATTCTTTAAGCTTAATTTGATCTTGATAATTTTCTGCTTTAAATGAAATAAAATCGTATCCATCTAGCTCATCCATGAGATTGGATGAGAAACTTATTTCAGTTTCTGTTGCCAGTTGTTTAATGCGTCTAGCGATATTGGGAGAGATCTTTCCCAAAGAGCTATCTAAAGTTATTTGAACCGCTGGACTTGGTGGATAAAAATTAGGTAATGCATAAGTAATGCCAATGGTTATGACAAACGATATAGTTATTATTTTCCAGAGTTGAAATCTGAGCACTTTTTAAAGAGATTTAATTGTTCCTTTAGGTAATACATTACTTACAGATTCTCTCTGAATAGTAAGGACGGTATCGTTGGCTCGAACAGTTAAAAAATCATCGTTTATTTTAGTAACGACACAGAGCAAACCGCCGGAAGCTATTACCTCATCTCCAACAGCAAGAGATTCAATCATTTCTTTTTGAGCCTTAAGCCTTTTATTTTGCGGTCTGATGATTAAAAAATACATAATAGCCACAAAACCAATTAATAAAATCAATTGAGGGCCAAAAAAACTTGGTGTTTGTTGGGCCATGATTATTTCAGTTTCATTCATAATTACTTCTCCTTTGGTGCCGGAGGAGAGACTCGAACTCTCACGCCTTGTGGGCACTCGATTTTGAATCGAACGCGTCTACCAATTCCGCCACTCCGGCTATATTACAAGGTAAAATTAAAAAAAAATAAGATTTGTTTTGTTAAAATCCGTATTTTATCACTATAAAGAAGGAATGACTCCTAATGTTTAATTTTCTAATAAAGCCTATTCATGAGAGTGAATCAAAAAAAACCGAATTACTTTTAAAAAATGAAAACATAATTTATGCTCTTTCTTCAACCTCAAGAATAGACTTTCAAGCTTTAAAATTACTTATTAAACAAAATAATTTTACTAACTTAAAAATAAAACATGAAAAATCTCCCATTAAGAAGAATTATTTTCAAATAAGAAATCCCAAAAGAAAGTTTCCTTGGCAGACCCCAAAAAGAATGCATCCAAAAGAATTGGGCATCCTTGCGGAGAATAGGAACTTCTCAAAAAAAACGATCATTATTCCAGTAGATATTTTTTGGGGAAAATCACCTGAACGACAAGATAATTGGCTGAAACTTCTATTCAGAGAATCTTGGGAAGGAACCAGTTTTATAAGAAACTTATTCAAACTTTTTTTCAATGGCAGAAATGTGAAAATATTTTTTCACAAACCTCTTGAAGTAGAGGATATTTTTAATAGTCCTGAATCAGATAAAAATCTTGTTTTGAAAACAGAAAGACTGTTGAGAGCTAGATTTAGACAAAATCGAAAAGCTCATCTAGGCCCAGATATTTCTAACAGAAGAACATTGGTGACCAGCATTTTAAATTCAAACTCAATAAAAAGTTATATCGATTCCGAATCAAGAAGTAATCCAAAAAAAGTAGCTAACCTAAGAAAAAAAGCTACCAAGTATGTATGGGAAATTTGTTCTGACATGTCTTATCCATTTATATATCTTTACGACAGAGCGCTAACTTGGTTTTGGAATTCAAGATATGAGAATTTAGAAGTTCTTAACTTTGAAGAAATCAGACAAATTGCACCAAGTACCTCTTTAATTTTTTCACCCTGTCATAGATCCCACATTGATTATCTAGCTTTATCTTATTTGCTTTACTACAAAGATTTGATGTTGCCTCAAATTGTTGCAGGTAAAAATTTAAATCTCCCTATAGTAGGACCGCTTCTGCGAAAAGGAGGTGCTTTCTTCATGAGACGATCTTTCAGCAAAAATCGCCTGTATTCTGTAGTTTTTTATGAGCATTTAAGAAAACTGATGCAAAGGGGACATTCTATAGAATTTTTTCCAGAGGGAGGTAGATCAAGATCAGGTAAGTTAATGCCGCCCAGACCCGGAATAATCTCGATGATTCTCAGATCATTTTTAGGTATGGATGAAAAACAAGTTAGTTTTGTTCCTATTTCAATTAACTATGAAAAAGTTCTTGAAGGAAATTCTTATATAAATGAGGTAATGGGAGCCGAGAAGAAAAAAGAAAATTTAAAAGATATTTTTTCTGTTTTTAGGGATTTTAGAAATTACCTTGGCGAGGCTTATTTACAGTTTGGAAAACCTATCAATTTAAATGATCTCTTAAAAGAATACCCATTAAGCAATTTTTCGTCTGAAAAAGATTGGTTATTTAAAGTAACCCCGGTTATTGGTAAAAAAATTATGATGAATATCAACCAATCAACTGTTGTGACTTCAACTGCACTATTTTCTATGGCGATTTTAAATAGCGATGGTTTTTCAATCTCAAAACAAGAACTTTCTGCAAGAATTGAATTATTAAAGTCCTTGCTAATAAAAGATAAATATTCTTCAAAAACTTTAATTTGTGAAAAAACCGGTGAACAAATAATAGAACAAATGAAAAAATTAGGATTTATTTCTAAAGAAAATATAAACGATAGAATTTCTCTAACAAATTTAGAGGCAGCTAAGTTGAGCTTCTATCGAAATAATATTTCCCACCTACTTATTTTCGAATCATTGATATGTGGTTTTTTTCAGTATCAAAAAGAGATTACTAAAGATGAATTAAATCAATCCATAAAAATGATTTATCCATTTTTAAAAGAAGAATTTTTTCTTAAATGGGATGAAACAGAATTAAATCAAATAATTGAACTAAAACTCAAAAAACTTACTGAGCAAAATCTTATTTTTGAAGATTCAAATATCTTTAAAAGACCAGATTTCAAATCCAAAGATTTTTATGAAACTCAAGCACTTGGAAAGCTTGTTCAACCATCAATTGATAGATTTTATGTTCTTATTTCTCAGTTATGGAAAAATTCGAGAGAACATATTTCTAGAAACGTATTAGAAAAAAATTCATTAGAAATTCTTAAAAACTTAGAAAAAACCCAAGCAAGACTAACTCCCGAATTTTCGGAAAAATGGATGTTTGATGTTTTTTTAAGTCGTTTGATAGAAAATAAGTATGTTCGTGAAGACGATGCTGGAATGCTTTATCCCACAAGAATTACTCAAAAATTAGAGAAAGATGCTGTTAAGTTTTTAGAACCTAATTGGTTAAAAGAACTTTCCAAAGGCGCCCACTAAATCTTGAAAAAATAGAAAATACCCCAATATAAATATTGAGAAAGATTGTCATGACGAGATCTTTCCATTAGTTGGCATGCTCAATTGAGGTGTCGTTTTATTAACTTGCTTAAATTAAGGAGTACTATGAAAAATAGTTTATTAAACCTATCTGATCCTTTCTTTTCTACGCGATTTTTAGGATTTGATACTTTGTTCGATTCTCTAAGAACATTCAGCGAGATTGGAGAAGATTCAAGATCTTATCCGCCCTATAACATCAAACGCGAAGGTAACATTATTACCATTGAAGTAGCTGTTGCAGGCCTAAGCGAAGAGGATCTAACTGTTGAAACTAAGGAAAATAACTTGAGTATTTCTCACGAAGGTTCTAAGAATTCTTCTGGAGAAGTTTTGCACCAAGGTATAGCTGCAAGAGCTTTCAGGTTGCAATTCTCCCTTGCCCCTGAAGTTGTTGTTGAAACTGCTAACCTTAAAAATGGTTTGCTGAAAATAAACCTCGAAAGGATAATTCCTGAGTCGGAAAAAGCAAAAGTCATTCAAATTAATTCGGCTGAATTAATTACAGAATAATCTCTCCCTAAAACATGCCGCCGTCAAGGCGGCATGCATTATTTACCCAATGCTTTTTTGATGTTTGGTTTAAAATAAGTTTCTGGTTTCATTATTTTTCCTGCATCATTTTTGATGGATTTACCATCAACAAATTTGCTCATGTTGGAGCTCTTTACCTCTTTCCAAACTTTATCAAAATCTATTCCAACGCTATTACACATGCCCATAATCACCCACACCATGTCAGCAAGGCCGTCGGCAACTTCTACTAAGTCTTCGTCATAAAAAGCTTTGGTAGTTTCTTCAAACTCTTCTTTGATCAAATTCATATAGAGCAGAGCTTGTTCATTTTTAAGATTTAGATCTGAAGATATTTTTTGTTCTCCTAAGATCATAAAGTCAGATACATCTTTTTGATAGTTCATTTGTTCTCCTGATTCACGCTAAAAATATTGTATTTAAATGCCTTGCCTTTTATAACACGAGACGGCTTTAAATCTATTAGAGAGTTCATATCACTATGCAAAGCAGATTTATAAATGATTTTCTTAAAATTATGTTGTTTCAAGGATTTTCTAAATCTTTTTAAATCAAACTCTTCTAAATCTAAATTTCTTAGAAATTGTATTTCTTTTTTAGCTCGTGCATCATTTTTTTGTTCAAACATTTGGTCCAAATAGACTATCTCATGATCAGAATAGTTTTTTATAAGATCCAAAGAATCGCCATGCAAAAACTCTATTCGATTGATAGAATTTTGCAGATCTTTTTGTTCAGAGTTTTGTAGACATTGATTTGTAAATTCATACAACCAAGATTTTTTTTCTATTGCTGTGACTGGATAA
>Ga0228615_1001801_pt1 | contig 10590 bp, 7 predicted proteins | sample 16DmetaG_FD_190530 | JGI IMG/M metagenome (GOLD analysis project Ga0228615, IMG submission 190530) | Seawater microbial communities from Monterey Bay, California, United States - 16D | ecosystem: Environmental > Aquatic > Marine > Coastal | place: USA: California | collected 2016-10-17
CCCTTTATATAGCCCAGCTGCTATCACTGGTGGTGTAAGGTGTGTTATGGTGATCGCATTACTTCGCCGCTTTGCCAAACTAGCCTCAGAGGGATTGTTACACGCATAAAGATATATATTAGGCAAATTACCGATTAAGCGATCCGGCCAATCTTCTCCACTCAAACCAACCTGCTTGCCTGGCATAAATTCAAGTGCGCCATGCATACCAAAATGTAGAATCGCATCTGCTTGATACTCATTTTTCAACCATTGATAAAAAGTTGAAAATGCATGCGTTGGGGCGAACCCCTTTTCGAATAATAAACGCATAGGATCACCCTCATAGCCAAACGAGGGTTGCAATCCTACGAAAACATTGCCGAAGTCTTTTCCTAATACAAAAACTGAGTTACCGTCAGACTGGATACGGCCAGGAGCTGAACCCCATTGATCTTCAATTTCTTCCAACCATGGTGTGTTTTTAACAATCCAATTTGCATCAACTCTACAAGCAACGTTCGCATCTTGACCAAATTTTGACGAATTACCATTTAAAACTTCATCTCTTAATTCTTCAACCGATGAGGGAACTTCTATGTCATAACCATCCAATTTCATCTGTAGCATTGTTCGATATAATGAACCAAAAACATTCAGATAAGCAGCAGTTCCCGCAGCACCCGCGTTTGGCGGAAAACCAAAAATAATAATTGCTACTTTTTTATTTTCAGGTGCTTTCTTTTTTAATAAAATTAGTTTTTTGCATCTTTCAGCGAGAATTTTTATCCGCTCATCGCAGGGGGCCATTGCTCTAAGCTCGCCACTATTACCGTGACGGCCAGCAAATACTGTAGGATTGATTGCACCATCCAGTTCAGGAAGAGCAACAAGCATTGTTGTTTCTATTGGGCCAAGACCACCACTTGAATCAGACCATTGCGATAACGTCTGAAATTCCAAAGGGTGAGCAGCAACATAGGGTAAATTTAATTCCTTCAAAACAGTTACGGCAGCTTCACTATCGTTATACGCGGGCCCACCGACCAACGAAAACCCTGTAAGCGATAGAAGACCATCAATTACCGGTTTTTCAGAATTTTTGAAATATTTTTCGATAGCAGGTCGCGCATCTAATCCACCAGAAAAAGCTGGGACAACTTGAATATTATGTTCCGTAAATCTCTTAATGACAGCATCATAATGCGCCGTGTCTCCACTCAAGACATAAGATCGCATCAAAAGAATACCGACTGTGCCTAAGGGGCTTTCCAGTTTTGGTAGACCCTCAATACTATCGATTATTTTTTCTTTTAAATCAGGATGATACAGGCCTACATCAGGATAATCTTTTGGCATCTCGGTTTTGCAACCACGCCAACTCTCCACTCGCGAATATCGTGAAATTAGAAAGCGCAACATAGATTCAATATTTTCATCTGAGCCTCCTAACCAATATTGCATTGCTAGAAACCAAGCCCTTAAGTCTTGCGATTTTCCCGGAATAAATTTCAAGATTTTAGGAAGTCTGCGAAGCATGCGCATCTTCTTTTCGCCACTTTCACTAGATGGTTTTGAAGAGCCCCTCAACTTCTTTAAAAGAGACATAACATTGCTTTGTGGGGAAAGCATATCGAGCACACCCATTTTCGTCTGCTTTACAAGCTCCGCGTCACTGATCATTCCTACAATTGCATCACAAGAATTTCGCCTCAGTTGAATTTCCGGCAAAAGCCTTTTCACATGATGCTCTAAAAATAAAAGATTGATAACAATTATGTCAGCCTGAGCGATAGCTTCGCGAACAGCCGCGAAAGCTGCAGGATCTTCATCCCATTCTGCGGCAGCAAATATATCAATATGTAATCCATTAAAATCAGGCAGCATATTCATTAATGCTCGCTCACAAGGTCGGGCGTTGTGAGAATCTAGAGTTACAATTACAATTCTGTAATTGACACTATCGGAAAAGATATGATCCACACTATCGCGCATAATGAGCCTTTGCCTCGTAAAGGGTTTCTATTGATATTTCAGAAAAACCATTATTCTGTGCATACTTTTCAGTATTTTTACGTGCCTTTCCTCTAACAAAGAATGGGATTTTTCTAAGCTCTTTTTCAGCATCCTTTAGCCAAATTAAATTATTCTCAGAACTATCTTCAGCGACTGCATTAACTTTATCAATTTCTATCTCATTTTTCTGACCAGGGCTGTGCGCTGCATGATGGCTTGGACCTGCTTCATCATGAAACTCAAAGTCTTCTCTGAACATAGTTAGCAAATGCTCTTCTAATCCCATAACTAATGGATGAACCCAGGTATCAAAAATTACGTTAGCACCTTCTGGCCCCATTTGCGGAGAGTACCGAGCAGGAAAGTCTTGAACATGAACTGGCGCTGAGATAACAGCACATGGAATTCCTAATCGTTTTCCGATATGTCGCTCCATCTGAGTACCTAAAATAAGTTCTGGGGCAATGGCTTGAATATGCTTTTCAACCTCCAGATAATCATCCGAAATGAGAGCATCCAGACCAAATGTAGCGGCAAACTTTCGCATAGGCCTAGCCAACTCTCTATTAAAACAGCCCAGACCCACCACCTCAAAACCAATTTCGTCTCTTGCAATTCGAGCGGCAGTCATCGCATGCGTTCCATCTCCAAAAATGAAAACTCTTTTGCTTGTAAGGTAAGTGCTATCTACCGAAGCAGAGTACCAAGGGAGCTGAGAATAAGTGTTAGCATCACTTGTATTTATTTTTACAATTTCAGAGACTTCTTTGACAAAATCAGAAATAGCTCCGACGCCTATTGGGACCGTTTTAGTGAAAGGTTGTGAATAAGTACGCTCTAAATATCTACACGCCATTTCACCAGTCTCAGGATACATCAAAACATTGAAGTGCGCCTGCGAAATGAGCCCTATATCTTTTGGTGTAGCACCATAAGGTGCACAAACATTTACTGTAACTCCCATGGAATTTAATAATTTCGTCATTTCCAAAACATCGTCACGGTGCCTAAAGCCTAATGCTGTTGGCCCTATAAGGTTACACGTAATTTCATTGGTTTTTTCCAAAGGCCTTGAAAGGGTTTTTACAATTTGGAAAAAAGTTTCATCGGCACCAAAATTTTCTTTCCGCTGATAACTGGGCAATTCTAAAGCCACTACTGGAATTGGTAAACCAAGTGTTTCGGCTAAACCACCTGGATCATCCTGAATTAACTCGGCAGTACATGAGGCGCCCACGAGCAATAATTCTGGTTTGAATCTTTCATAAGCTTCAATACAAGCCTTTTTAAACAGGCCAGCTGTATCTGATCCCAAATCACGAGCTTGAAATGTGGTATAGGTTACGGGAGGTCGATGGTTCCGTCTTTCAATCATTGTAAAAAGCAAATCAGCGTAAGTATCACCTTGCGGCGCATGCAAAACTAGATGGACTTTCTCCATACCGGTTGCCACTCTTATCGCTCCGACATGCGGAGGACCTTCATATGTCCAAACTGAGAGCTTCATGCGACCCTACCAATCTTAAGTTTCTCAGATCGATTTACAGGACGAGCAAACAGTGATGCTAGGTCAGCGGCCTGTTCATAAAAATGTATTGGACTAAAAACTAACTCGATAGCCCACTTTGTAGTTAAGCCTTTCGCCTCTAAAGGGTTTGCCAACCCTAATCCACAAACAGTCAAATCTGGCATGTGATTAAACACCCGATCTAACTGTTTATCAACATCTTGCCCTTCAGAGATGGTTATCCCCTCTGGAAGAAGCTGCAGATCAGGCCCAACCAACTGTTTGTGAATGTAAGGGCTTCCAACTTCAATTAATTTCATTCCACATTCTTGATTTAAAAACCTTGCTAACGGTATCTCAAGCTGGCTATCTGGAAAAAGAAAAAGTGAACGACCAGTTAATATTTTCGAAACCTTTTCGATAGCGATTTCTGCGCGTCGACGAGGAGCATCCGTTACTGCTTCAAAAGTTTCTTTTGAGATTCCAAATATATCGCAAATAGCCTTTAACCAAGCGGTTGTTCCATTCGCACCAAAAGGAAAAGGAGCAAAGATTGGCTTTGCTCCACGACGAACCATCTCTTCAAAACTTGCGCCTAGAAACGGCTGTGCACATATAAAATGAGTATTACTCCCTACAGAAACTTCGTCATCAACTCTAACCTGAGGCAAAACAGAGACATTCTTCAAGCCAAGCTGCTCCAAAAGCCTTAGCATCTGATCATGAACAATGTCTGGAAGTGCCCCAAGTATTACAAGTTGTTCATCATTCGATGACCTAAGCCCCCGAATCACCGCCTCCAAACAAGCATCTTCTCCTTGAGTAAAAGTAGTCTCTATTCCTGAACCAGAATAATTGATCACGTTTACTTTTGGAAAATATTGTTCAGATAATTTTTCCGCTGCGGTGGCTAAATCTAACTTTATAACCTCTGATGGGCACGAACCAACCAAAAATAAACGCCTAATGTCAGTTCGCCTTGAAAGTAACTCTTCTACGGTCCTCTCAAGCTCCTGCTGAGCATCCGCCATCCCAGCCAAGTCTGTTTCCTCAAGTATCGCAGTACCAAATCGAGGTTCAGCAAATACCATCACCCCAGCAGCGCTTTGCAGTAAGTGAGCGCAGGTTCTAGAACCAACGACCAGAAAAAACGCATCCTGCATTTTTCGATGCAGCCAAATTATTGATGTTAAGCCACAGAAAACTTCATGCTGCCCACGCTCCTTGAGTACGGGCGCATTCAAACAGCCAGCTAGGGGTTTTTCACTGGACATAAGCATCCTCCCAAGCTGTCTGCACCCTAGCAGCCCTTAGTTTTATGAGAAATTGTATGGCATTCACAAAATATGCAGCATACGCAAAAAGAGCTAACACCATAAGTTGTTGCTCTGAAAATAAGCTTAACCAGAGAGCAAAAACATAAGAGACATGCAAAAAAATTACGAAGAAACTAACGACGTCTTCCCAAAAAAACGCAGGCGCCAAAAGATATTGACCAAAAACAACCTTTTCCCAGATCGCGCCAGCTATCATTATTATTAACAGAATGGAGGTTTTAGCAATTACGGAAATAGTGGCGAGAATGTAACCATCGCCAGTATTTAAATATCTGATTACCAGGTAGGTAGATATGAGAAAAACAAAAAACTGAAGGGGCGCGAGCACCCCCTGCACTTGCGTCCAAATAGTTTCATCCCTGCGCTTTTTTTCTTCTGCAGTATACAGCAAGTCGTGGTCTTTCTTTTACTCTCTCCTTACCCAAGGCTGTCGTCAGGCTGGCATCGGGTATAATACGAGTATTGCTCTGTGCAAAAATATGTCAATAAAAACTTACATTTTTTTTCGACTAATGTCTAATTTCATTAACACCTCTAAGAAGGATAAACTTACTAAACAAAAGAAAAAGTCTTAACCAGGATTGTTAGTCTTTCTTTTGAAACTTAGAATTGGACAAATTAATAATAGTTTTCTATTGTAACTGCATAGATTTTAAAAAGAACACCAGCTACTTCGCCAAGTTCGATCAGAGATGGAGGCTCACGTGGTTGAGAAAAATATAAAAAATAATTTAAATTCGAATGAACTACTAATCTCAAACTTAGTTTTCTCTGCTCTTAAGACTAGTAAGCAGCATCTTACAAGACCAGCAAACCCGGAGTGGATAGAACACGCAGGCCAACTTTTGTTTACTAGCTGCCTTTCAAAAACGTTCGAGAAGGACCGGGCTCTCTCAGAGCTTGTGGCGCTCGGATTCAAAACTGATACAATAGTTGATCATTGCATTCCGGTCGCAGCAACCCTGCTGGGCGACGGTTGGGTAAACGATACATTGAGCTTTTCAGAATGCACTATCGGAACGTCGAATTTGCAAATTTTATTGAAATTTATAGGTCAAAACCGAGAAAGAGCGTGTGACGAAACAAGCGGTAATAGATACCTAATATGCAGTCATGAGACAGAGCAACACACGCTTGGAGCGCTAATCATAGGTGACATGTTAAGAAGAAAAGGGCATTCTTTAAAAGTTCAGTTGAGCACAAACTATGATGAGGTATGTCGACTACAGAACAACAGTCACTACGAAGCAATCTTTTTTTCCTGTGCTAGCTACCTAAGTATTCGCGAAACCGCGAAATGCGTTAGACAAGTTAAAAAAACTTTAAAACAGTCTGTCCCAATTTTTCTTGGTGGAAGCAACATTGAAGAAATTTCTCAAGGCGTCGACTTATCCTGTTTTGATTTAGTTACAAATTCACTTAGTGCAGTTAATGACTATGTCAGTAATAAGAAAAAAAGAGAACTAGCTCTAGATGCCGGAGCGCTAATTCAATGAAAACTAACTCCGATACCCTTTTAGAGTTTGGATCTATTCCGGTAATAGAACCTGAGTATCTCGGTGGTGTTTTGGCAACGTCTTCCGACATAGCCTTGTTAGTTGATACAAATATTGAGATTAACTCTCTTTTGTTGAACAAATCTGAAAAATCATATGGTAATCTAAATCACTGGATTGGTCGTAAATTAACAGATTTTTTAACTACTGAAAGTATACCAAAATTACTCTCCGCAATCACAAAATTGGAAAGTGGAGAGACAGTGCTTTATGGATTAGAACTTAACCATGTCGACAACGCACAATGGCAATTTCCCATAAGATATAATATCCATCGACTAGGCAATGATGGGAAGATAATTCTGCTTGGTAGAGATCTTCAAACAGTATCTGAGAATCAGCAAAAATTCGTCAAAGCGCAAATTGCAGTAGAGCAAAGCATCGAAGAAAAAAGAGAGTTAGATGCTCACTTCAAAATTTTACTTTCCAAAACAACCGACTCTTTGGCGCTCATCAACGCAGGCTCTGGCGAAGTCATGTTTTCAAACCCAACGTTTCAAGAAACTTTTTTCAGGGATGGTGACGACCTAGAGAATATATCATTGCAATCGCTTCTATCTAACCGTGCTGAAAGAAAAGGCTTTATTGAAAAAATTACTATAGCAGCGCATGGCAATTATGACGTCAGCGAAGAGCTGAATACAAACAAAGGCGAAATTATTTTTTCTATTAACCCAGATATATATCGAGCAGCTGGGCAACAAATATTAATCTGTAAATTTTTCCCGAAAACAATTCGAAAAAAAGGCGAACAAGAGCTAATTGATAATCTGTTATCAACTTTCCATAATAGCCCAGACGCAATAATTTTTACTGATATAAAAGGCACAATACAATATACTAACGAGCGACTTCTCGATTTAACTAACTCGAGCCATAAAAATGACGTTGTTTCTAAAAACCTTTCAGAATTTCTTGGGAGAGGTGAAATTGATTTGGCTATAATGTTGGAAAATGTTTTGAAGTCAGGTGCCGTTAAAACTTATTCAACACACTTAAAGAGCTCTTTTGGCACAAAAATAGATATTGAAGCTTCAGTTTCACGCAATACTTCTGATGACAACGGGTTGATCGCCTTCATAGTCAGGGAGGTTTTATCCACAAGTGGCAGTTCTAGATCAAATTCAAGCCAAACAACAACTAAAAATAAGGACGAGATTACCGCAAAAGAATTAGTTGGCAGCGCTACACTTAAAGAAATTGTGACTGACACTACGGATGTAATAGAAAAAATATGTATAGAGGCAGCATTGGAAATAACTAATAACAACAGAGCCGCAGCGGCTGATCTTTTGGGGCTTTCGAGGCAAAGTCTTTACGTAAAATTGAGTAAACTTGAGATTTAAACTCAAAATTAAATATATCAATCATTGATCAACTTTTAGTAATTTACTTAAAGTTATACAAAAGCTTTTATTTTCAGTTGCATGATTTAATATTGTCAATAATATATGACATATGAGTGTCACAAATAGCAAACAATCTTCAGCATATCCGAATTTTTTAGTGGTTCTTGAACTTCTTAAACCAATAACATGGTTTCCTCCGATGTGGGCTTTTGCTTGTGGTGTTATTTCTTCAGGTGTTTCTGTGACAGAAAATTTAGACTTACTAATACTGGGGGTTATAGTTGCAGGGCCAGTAGTTTGTGGAATGAGCCAGGCAGCTAATGATTGGTGTGATAGGCACGTAGATACAATAAATGAACCAAACAGACCTATTCCATCCGGTAGAATGCCAGGAAATTGGGGTTTAAAAATAGCTTTGGGAATGACAGTCATTGCCGTTGTTCTAGGCTGGCAACTCGGTATTTGGGGCTTTATTGCGACGATCATTGCGGCATTGGCCGCATGGGCATACTCAATTGAGCCAATTAGATTGAAAAGATCAGGTATATGGGGTCCTGGCCTAGTAGGCTTCTGTTATGAAGGCATACCTTGGTTCACAGGCGCTGCAGTTATGTTGCAGGCATTTCCAGATCCAAAAATTATTTTGGTCGCGATTGCTTATGCAATTGGAGCTCACGGAATTATGACACTAAATGACTTCAAAGCGTTAAAAGGAGATAAAGCGCTTGGAATAAATTCTCTTCCTGTTCAGTTAGGTCCAGATAAAGCAGCAAAAATCGCATGCTATGTGATGGCAACTCCGCAAATTTTAGTTATCACTTTGCTTTATGTGTGGGGATTATCCATATTTTCTATTTTTGTTTTAGCACTTTTAATCGGGCAAATAATAGCGATGAGACGGCTATTAAGCGATCCAGAAAAATTTGCTCCTTGGTATAATTCAACGGGAGTCTTAATGTTTGTTAGCGGAATGATGGTTTGCGCCCTTGGGATATCACAGGCGCTGTCACAATGACGATAGATATTCAACAAAAAACACTAGGATGGTTTTCAATTTTTCGACTTGGTCTGGTTCAGGCTTGTCTGGGTGCAGTAGTCGTAATAATGACTTCTACCTTGAATCGTCTGATGGTAGTAGAGTTATCTATGGCTGCTACGGTACCTGGGTTTTTAGTTGGTTTGCACTACGCCGTTCAACTTTCCAGACCTAAATGGGGTTTGATTTCTGACCTCGAAAATAACAGGACAAAATGGATTAATTTAGGTATGCTTATCTTAGGGATGGGAGCTAATTTGGCGACACTAAGTTTAGTGCTTTTTGATTCTAATCCTTTTATAGCAATAGTTCTTTCTATCTTTGCTTATACACTTATTGGACTGGGTGTAGGGGCATCCGGAACCTCTTTATTAGCACTCATGGCAAAACATACTGCTGAAAGGCGGCGACCTGCCGCTGCCATGATTACATGGTTGATGATGATATTTGGAATAGCAATGACGGCAGGAATTGTTGGCATGCTACTGGCTCCATATAGCTTTGTACTACTGCTCAAAATTGTAGCAGGCCTGACCGTTTTAACTTTAGTCATATCTCTTGCCGCTACATGGAAGATTGAAAATAACCTGGATAAAATACAACAAAAAAACGAAGAAAAAGCACCACTGTTCGAAGAATTAAAAAGTTTGTGGGCACATTCAAAAACTAGGAATTTTACAATCTTTGTTTTTCTTTCAATGACTGCTTACTTTATGCAGGAACTCATTCTAGAGCCATACGCAGGTATTGTTTTCAATTATACTCCGAGTGAAACAACTTCGTTATCAGGAATGCAAAATGGTGGAGTATTTATAGGAATGCTAACCATTGGGATACTGGCAACGGCTCTTAAATTGGGAACATTAAAATCGTGGGTTCAAGCTGGATGCTTTGGATCCTGTTTCATGCTTGTAGCAATTATGCTTCTAGGACAGCTAAGTAGTTCTTTACCATTAGAATTTGCTGTAATTGGTCTCGGTTTTTTTAATGGGATGTTCGCTGTGGCTGCTATTGGTTCTATGATGAGTTTAGCGGGTAGTGGTAGTAAACGCCGAGAAGGAACTAGAATGGGATTATGGGGAGCAGCACAAGCGATAGCGGCTGGATTTGGTGGTTTATTAGGAACCATTCTTGTTGATTTACTACAATTGGCTAATCTTAGCCCAGCAAATGCTTATGGCATGGTTTTTTCATTAGAAGCCGGCTTATTTGCATTAGCCGCTTTTTTGGCAAGCACATCAATTACGTTTAATAAAAATTATGGAAAAAATATAGCAATACCGGGTGAGTAAAATGTTTGATGTTATAATTATTGGCGGGGGGCCCTGTGGAGCCACTGCCGCAGAAGATCTTGGAAATTTAGGGCACAAAGTTGCGCTTTTGGACAGGCCAGGAAGAATTAAACCATGTGGTGGAGCAGTACCACCTATTCTGATAAAAGATTTTAAAATACCTGATCATTTATTGAAAGCAAAAATTGTGACTGCAAGGATGGTTTCTCCAACAAACCGCAGTGTAGATATCCCTATAGAGAACGGCTTCGTTGGAATGGTAGATAGAGAAGAATTTGATGAATTCTTGCGGCAACGTGCCGAGACTGCTGGAGTTACAAGGTTTTCCGGTACTTTTGATAAAATAACGCGGCAAGATGGTGAAACTAGTATTGAGTTTTTAAACCATAAAAACGAAAAAAAAGAAAAAATCAGTGCAAAAATAATTATTGGGGCTGATGGCGCTAGAAGTAAGGTAGCTAAATCCGAGATACCTGATTCAGATCAAATTCCATATGTAATCGCCTATCACGAAATTA
>Ga0228615_1001819_pt1 | contig 10515 bp, 7 predicted proteins | sample 16DmetaG_FD_190530 | JGI IMG/M metagenome (GOLD analysis project Ga0228615, IMG submission 190530) | Seawater microbial communities from Monterey Bay, California, United States - 16D | ecosystem: Environmental > Aquatic > Marine > Coastal | place: USA: California | collected 2016-10-17
TGCAACTGAAGTCGCATTCATAGTAAAGCCTGTTGTAAACATTTCGGGAAGTAAAACAATGTCAGCCTCTTTTATGTTATGAAAGTGCTGTTCGATATGGGCGCGATTTCCCACAGAATCCTCCCATAAAATCGGAATTTGGAGGGCTTTTAAATTTAGTTTTGTTTGCATTTTTATCTAAAAAAGAAAATGTTTAGCAACATTTATAATTTGGCTATCTTTAAAATTAATCGAAAAATTTAATTCAGTGAAGATTTTTGTAAAATATACCCTTTTGTTTTTCTTAGTTGCTGAGACAGTTCACGGTCAGCACTATTTTCCTCCCCCGCATGGAGCATCATGGGAGGTGCGAAGTCCAGAACGCTTTAAAATTAATGGAAGTAGTCTTGATGCTGCTATAGCCTTTGCTCAAGAAAATGAATACAGTGGTCCTCGAGATTTGCGTATTGCTATTTTAAAAGGGTTTGAAAAAGAGCCTTATCATAAAATTTTGGGACCGACGAAAAAAAGAGGAGGCCCCGCAGGTATGATTTTAAAAAACGGGTATGTCATTGCCTCTTGGGGAGACACTAAACGTGTTGACATGACTTTTAGTGTTACAAAAAGCTATCTATCAACTGTAGCGGGTTTAGCTGTAGACCGTGGTCTATTTAAGACACAAGATCATTTGACAGATTTGATTTGGGACACTACTTTTGATGGGAAGCACAACGGTCAAATTCGATGGGAACATCTATTAAACCAATCCTCAGATTGGTCGGGAACTTTATGGGGAGGTCATGATTGGGCAGACCGTCCACCGTCAGAAGGGAGCATTGATGACTGGAAAAACAGAACTTATCATACCCCTGGAACACGATTTGAGTACAATGATGTTCGAGTAAATGTCCTTTCCTATTCCTTATTGAATGTTTGGCGTAAACCTTTACCTCAAGTATTAAAAGAACACATTATGGACCCCATAGGGGCTAGCCCCGCATGGAGGTGGTACGGATATAAAAACTCTTGGGTAGCGCTTGACGGAAATAGAATGCAATCCGTCTCAGGTGGTGGCCATTCTGGTGGTGGACTTTTTATAAGCACTGAAGATCACGCCCGCTTTGGTTTACTTTTCTCAAATCAAGGAAATTGGAATGGGAAACAACTCATCAGTAAAGAATGGATTCAAAAGGCTATTCAACCTTCTCGATCACAAGCTAATTATGGTTACATGTGGTGGTTAAATAAAAAAGGACCTTCACGATACTGGGAGGGGGTTCCTCAAAATGTATATTATGCCGCAGGTTTTGGAGGGAATTTTATCATTATCATCCCTGATGATGATCTGGTGATCGTTAGTCGTTGGTTAGAGCCGAGTCAAGTTGGAACTTTCGTGAAAATGGTTTTGGATGCCCTCCCCTGAAGCGCTAATTTTTGATATGGATGGGACCTTAGTGGACAATATGTCGTATCACAAACAATCATGGATAGACCTCTTCGCCCATCACCAGATTGATTTGGACTATGATACCTTCGACAAGAAATACCATAAAGGATCTTTAGTTGAAATAATGAAACGAATATTTCCTGAAATCGAAAATGAAAAAGAACTTTTTCGTATCGGAAGTTATAAAGAGGTCTTGTACCGTGATTTGTATCGTCCACACGTTAAAGCTATTGAGGGTTTACACGCTTTTTTGAAGAAACAGCAAACTCTAGGATTCCCCATGGGAATCGCTACTATGGGAGATCAGCACAACATTGATTTTATTTTTAACACCTTAGAACTAACTTCTTTTTTTCATTCTACAACTGGAGGTCATCAAATCAAAAATGGGAAACCTCACCCAGAAATCTTTTTAAAGGCAGCAAAAAAATTACAAGTCGCTCCCAAAGATTGCTTAGTCTTTGAAGACGCCAAATCTGGGATTGCAGCGGCTCTAGCGGCGGGAATGCAAGTTGTCGGTATTAGCACAATATTTGATGAAAAAACATTACTAGAACACGGTTGTGTAGCTGCAGTAAGTGACTATACAAACTTAAATCTGATCGAACAGACTCTTGATACTAATTGATAAGAATCAATAAGGATATTTTAGGTAAATAAGATTTTAACCTTTAAGGCTCGCAAACAAATACTCTCGATTCATTCGAGCAATGTTTTCTAATGAGATGCCCTTTGGACATTCTACCTCACATGCGCCCGTATTAGTACAGTTACCAAAGCCTTCTTCATCCATTTGTTTTACCATATTTAAGACGCGGTCTGTGGCTTCAACCTTCCCTTGGGGAAGTAAGGCATACTGAGAGACTTTGGCCGAAACAAACAACATGGCTGAAGCATTTTTACAGCTTGCCACACAGGCCCCACAACCGATACAGGTGGCTGCATCAAAAGCTTTATCAGCATCGTGTTTGTCTATAGGAATGGCGTTAGCATCTTGGGTATTACCTGAAGTATTGACCGAGACAAAACCTCCAGCTTGCTGCACTCGATCAAAAGCGGAACGATCTACAGTTAAATCTTTTATTACAGGAAACGCTTTTGCGCGAAAGGGTTCAATAGTAATGGTGTCTCCGTCTTTAAATTTACGCATATGAAGTTGACAAGTGGTAACCAAACGATCCGGACCATGGGCTTCCCCATTGATAAACATGGAACACATGCCACAAATCCCTTCGCGACAGTCATGGTCAAAAGCCACAGGATCAATGCCTTGATCCATTAATTGTTCGTTTAAGACATCCATCATTTCTAAAAAAGACATGTCAGGAGATACCTCTTGCATGGTGTACGTTTCCATTTTCCCTTTCGTCTCTGCGTTGGCTTGTCGCCAAACTTTTAGTGTCAAATTCATACTTCTAGTTTATACGTCTTATTTGTAGGACCTAGTTTTAACTTCGATCTCTTCGTATTTTAAATCTTCCTTGTGAAGTTTTGCTTTTGAGGGTTCTCCTTTATATTCCCAAGCGGACACAAAAGTGAACTTTTTGTCATCTCTCAGGGCTTCTCCCTCAGGAGTTTGAGATTCTTCTCTGAAATGTCCACCACAAGATTCCGTTCTTTCTAATGCATCTTTGGCAAACAACTCTCCCAACTCCAAAAAGTCTGCTACACGTCCTGCTTTGGCTAATTGTTCGTTAAATTCATTTGTTTTTCCGGGAACATTTACATTCTTATAAAAATCCGCTCTTAAATCTTTTATTTCCTTAATGGCTTCTTTAATACCCTTTTCATTTCGTGACATTCCACATTTATCCCACATGATTTTTCCCAATTTTCGATGGTAATAATCAACAGAGTTTTTTCCTTTATTTGTTATAAAGCCTTCGAGTTGGGCTTTTACTGCAGCCTCGGCTTTTTCAAACTCAGGAAGTTGTGTATCGATAGGTCCCGTTCGGATGTCATCTGCTAAATAGTCTCCAATGGTGTAGGGTAAGACGAAGTATCCGTCTGCAAGTCCTTGCATCAAGGCAGAGGCTCCTAATCGATTGGCTCCATGATCAGAGAAATTTGCCTCCCCAATGGCATAACATCCTGGAATAGATGTCATCAAATTGTAGTCCACCCAAACTCCACCCATGGTGTAATGAACCGCGGGGTAAATCATCATCGGCATTTCATAGGGATCTTGATCTACGATTTTTTCGTACATCTGAAAAAGATTTCCATACTTAGCACGAACTACATCTTGTCCTAGTTTTTTAACCAATGCCTCATCGTTTTCATCCAGACCTTTTACATATGCTTGTTCTTTACCGTATCGTATAATTGCAGAAGCAAAGTCCAAATAAACAGCCTCTCCTGTTTTGTTAACACCAAAGCCTGCGTCACATCTTTCTTTTGCTGCTCGAGACGCAACATCTCGCGGTACTAAATTACCAAAGGCAGGATAGCGTCGTTCCAAGTAGTAGTCACGATCATCTTCAGCGATGTCAATGGCTTTACGTTTTCCAGAGCGAATGGCTTCTACATCTTCTTTCTTTTTAGGAACCCAAATCCGACCGTCATTCCTTAAAGATTCTGACATTAATGTTAGTTTGGATTGATGATCTCCAGAAACGGGGATGCAAGTTGGGTGTATTTGAGTAAAGCAAGGGTTGGCAAAATGAGCACCTTTTTTGTGAATTTTCCATCCAGCAGAAACATTACTTCCCATGGCATTAGTAGAAAGGAAAAATACATTTCCATACCCTCCAGAAGCGATGACTACAGCATGTGCAGCATGGCGTTCAATTTTTCCATTGACCAAATTACGGGTGATAATGCCACGTGCTTTTCCATCCACAAGCACCAAATCCATCATCTCGTGACGGTTATACATTTTGATTTTTCCACGACCTATTTGTCGGTTCATGGCAGAATAAGCACCTAAAAGAAGTTGCTGTCCTGTTTGTCCTTTGGCATAAAAGGTTCTGGAAACTAATACCCCTCCAAAGGAACGGTTATCTAATAACCCTCCATAATCTCTGGCAAATGGGACTCCTTGTGCTACACATTGATCAATGATATTGGTCGATACTTCTGCCAAACGATGAACATTTGCTTCACGAGAACGGTAATCTCCTCCTTTAATGGTATCGTAAAAAAGACGGTAAGTAGAGTCTCCATCACCTTGATAATTTTTTGCAGCATTAATTCCACCTTGCGCAGCGATAGAGTGCGCGCGTCTTGGAGAATCTTGAAAACAAAAAGTCTTGACATTGTAACCCAACTCTGCTAATGTAGCGGAAGCAGATGCCCCTGCCAGTCCTGTTCCAACAACAATGACATCAATCAGTCTTTTGTTTGCAGGGCTAACTAAATTGATTTTGCTTTTGTGATTGGTCCACTTTTCCGCTACGGGGCCTTTTGGAATCTTTGAATCTAATTTCGCCATATTAAAATGCGTTTAAATGATGAAACAATGCAATAAAAACAAATCCGAAAGGAACTGCAATGGAAAATACCACTGTAAAAGATTTTAATGCTTTTGAATACTTATTGTTTATCCCCATAGTTTGGAAAGAAGAAGCAAATCCATGAAGTAAGTGAAGACTTAAAAAGACAAATGAAAGTACATAAATCCCAACACGAACGGGACTTTCAAATTTATGTACCATCTCTTCAAAGTATCTATTGGGTTCCAAAGGCAAAACCTCCACATATTTATAATTCATCTCAGGCACCCAAAAGTCGTAAAAATGAAGGCCTAAAAAAGATAAAATAACAATCCCAGACAAAATCATATTTCTTGACATCCAGGAGGCGTTTGCGCTTCCCTTAAAACTCTTGTATTTAATTGTTCTTGAGCTAGAATTTTTGAGTTCTAATACAAAACCCATAGTGAAGTGAAACAGAACTCCTAGTATTAATACAGGCTGTAAAATAAATTGTACAATTGGGTTGTTACCCATAAAATGTGAGACCTGATTAAACATTGACTCACTGAAAACGGATAGTAAGTTAATTGTAAAGTGTTGCGTTAAAAACAAAACTAAAAAAAGGCCTGAAAGTGCCATCGCTACTTTTCTTCCAATTGAAGAAGCCGCTAAAGTCATATAATTTCAATTTGTTTATCAAAATTAAGGCATAAACAAATAGCAACAAAAAGCAATAGCTTATTTTTATGGTTTATAAATAAATATGAAACAATTGTTCAATCTTTGTTTAAGTATTATGGGTAAAAAATCCTTTTAACTGTAGTTTTATTAAACAAAAAGGGTTTTAAAAAACACCTATCTTAGTAAAAAATCTTAATGAAATACAAACCTCTTTCGAATTCCTTTTATAGTAAAACCAGAAAAGCCTTTATGGCACATTTAAAACCAAAGGCCTTAGCTGTATTTAATTCGAATGATATCTACCCCATTAGTGCAGACAGCACCCTGCCCTTTGAACAACATAGAGACCTTTTTTATCTCAGTGGGGTGGATCAAGAAGAAAGCATTTTAGTCTTATTTCCAGACGCCATAGAAGACAAACACAAAGAAATTCTTTTTGTCCGTAAGACCAATGATCATATAGCTGTATGGGAAGGAGCAAAACTTACTAAAGCACAAGCTTGTGAACTAAGCGGAATAAAAACTGTCTATTGGCTCGAAGATTTTGAACGAATTTTCCAGGAGTTAAGTACACAATGTGATACTTTTTACTTTAACACCAATGAACACTACCGCCAAGCGGTTCAAATTCAAACAAGAGAAGACCGATTTATCTTATGGTGCAAAAAACAATATCCTGCTCATGCTACTGCAAAGAGCAACCCCATTTTACAGCAATTACGTGCTGTAAAAGATTCTGAAGAAATTAAACAATTGCAAGTTGCTTGTGACCTTACGGAAAAAGGGATTAGACGATTACTTTCTTTTCTAAAACCTGGAGTTTGGGAATACGAACTAGAAGCAGAACTGCTTCATGAATTTGTAAGAAATCGTTCTAAAGGATTTGCATATGAACCTATTATTGCTTCTGGTAATAATGCTAATGTTTTGCACTACACAGTCAACAATCAGCAATGTAAAGCAGGGGACTTGGTTTTATTGGATGTCGCTGCTGAATATGGTAATTATTCTGCGGACCTCACCCGAACGCTTCCTGTATCTGGGAACTTTACAGATCGTCAAAAGGCGGTTTACAATGCCGTATTACGAGTTAAAAAGAAAGCCACAAAGCTTTTAGTTCCTGGTACTCTATGGAAAGAATTTCATGTTGAGGTGGGAGAACTAATGACTTCAGAGCTATTAGACCTAGGTCTTTTAGATACGGCAGATGTTCAAAATCAAAACCCAGAAAAACCTGCCTATAAAAAATACTTCATGCATGGTACAGCGCATCACCTTGGACTCAATACGCACGACTACGGACTTTTACATTTACCGATGAAAGCAAATATGGTATTTACTGTAGAGCCTGGAATTTATATTCCTGAGGAAGGTTTTGGAGTACGATTGGAAGACGATGTGGTCATTCAAAAATCAGGTGATCCTCTAAATCTTATGGAAGATATTCCCATTGAAATTGAAGAGATAGAAGATTTGATGAATTCATAAAAAAAGCCACCCTAAGGTGGCTTTTTTAATTAAGATTATTTTCTTAGGCCGCAGCAGCTTTTGCATTTCTTTGCCAAAAATAAAGAATGGCAAAGAGGATAATTAAAATTCCAGGGAATGAAATCATATAGGTTAACGTTTGCTGACCCGCGGCTAATTCAAGAGTGGTTCCTGTGAGTCCTTTGGCAGATTGCTCTGCAGTGGAAGAGTCGATCCAACCCCCTATAATCGCTTGGAAAATAGAAGTCGAAAACATTCCCATTCCTCCTACGATAGACATCCCTAGGGCACCACTTAAAGGTATTTTTTCAGCGACAAAACCAATCATGTTTGGCCAAAAATAACAAACACCTAGGGCGAAGAAAATAGCTGCGACATAAACCATTCCTCCTGTTTGGGTGCTAAACAAAAAGATCCCAACAGCCGTTAGTACGGCAGAGCCAAGAAGCACTCCCGTTTGATCATATTTATGTACTATATCTCCTCCAAAATAACGACCAATAGCCATAAGTCCTGTTATTAAAGCTAAAATAACCATAGGGTGCGCTCCACTACTGCTTAGTATTAAACTCGTCCACTGTTGAGGACCAAATTCTGAAATGGCAGTAAGCGCCATACACCCTAATATAAATAAATAAATAGGTGATATCATTGCTTTTAAATTTTCCCCTACGGAAGTAACTGCATCCGTTCTAGGTTTGGGAAAAGTTTGACCCATAAATAAATACGCGTAAATCACAGTAGGAATCATGATGATCCAAATTTGTGCTTGCCACCCAAGATCCAATGAGGTCATCAAAAGTGAAACCAAACTTCCTAATACAATTCCACCTGGGAACCACATATGAAAACGGTTTAAGAGTGTATTCATCTGTTTTCCTTCATGGGCATCTGCAATCATCGGATTACAAGCGGCTTCTGTGCAACCATTTCCAATACCGATCAAAAGGGTTGAAATCAAAAGCCCCGTATAGCCTCCAGAAAAAATGGTTAAAATAATTCCTAAAGTATGCGTTATAAAAGCAAATTGCATGATTCGTTTAGGTCCAATAGTATGGTAAAATAATCCTCCTAAAATCATAGAAATTGGGAATCCCAAAAACCACATGGAATTAATAAATCCGAGCTGTTGTCCGTTTAAATCAAATGATTCTGCCAGTTGAGGTAAAATCCCTGCCCGAATACTGAAAGAAAAGGCTGTTGTAATTAAAGCAAAACAACTCCCGTAAAATAGTCTATTAGAATTTGTCATGTTAAGTTTATTTCAATTTGTCTTCCTAAATATATGGTATTTTTAGAATAGGAGACTTGCTCTGTAAGTGAAATCTATTAAACTCGCAAAGGATTAGTGACAACCACAGTCGGAATCACAGCCTTTATCATTCGCAACTTTCTTTTTAAATAGAAGTTTTCGAAACAAAAACAGCAGGGCGCTAAAACCAGATAAAATGACTAAAAAGGTTTGTATCCACTCCATTAAGCTAGGATTTGATAAGTAGACAATGCAATTACATAAGCTAATATAGACATCCCGAAGAGTTGAACAATGGGCCACTTCCAAGAATTTGTTTCTTTTTTGACAATCGCTAGTGTACTCATACACTGCATTGCAAAAGCGTAAAAGAGCATTAAAGAAATGCCACTAGCCAAGTTAAAAAGGGGGCTACCATCTGCTCTAACTTCAGAAGCCATCCTGTTTTTTATGGTATCTTCTGTATCGCTTTCTACACTGTATATTGTAGCAAGGGTACCTACAAAGACTTCCCTTGCTGCAAAAGAGCTGATTAAAGCGATTCCAATTTTCCAATCATATCCCAAGGGAGTGATCAGGGGTTCAATTGACTTCCCTAAAATCCCAATATAAGAGTGTTCTAGCTTATAGGCATTGGTTTTAATTTCCAAAGCGTTTGCATTGAGTTCAGGATAATTTTCTTTTATGATTTGTTCTGCATTATTAAAGTCTTTTCCAGGTCCGTAGGAAGCTAAAATCCATAATAAAATAGAGATTGCTAAAATGATTTTCCCTGCTTCGGTAACGAACGTTCTTGTTTTTTCCCAAACGGTAATCCCTACATTTTTAAGTAAGGGCAATTTATAGTTGGGCATTTCTACAACAAAATAACTTTTTGATGTGATGGATAAAGTCTTGCTTAAAACCCAAGCTGCCATCAGCGCCATACCAAATCCAAGGAGATATAATCCCATAAGCATCAGACCTTTGTAATTTAACCCAAAAAAAGAACCTTCAGGTATGACCAATGCTATCAGGATCGAGTAAACGGGAAGGCGTGCAGAACAAGTAGTAAAAGGGGTAACAAGAATTGTGATTAAGCGTTCTTTCCAATTTTCTATATTTCTGGTTGCCATAACAGCGGGTATCGCACAAGCAGTACCAGAAATTAACGGAATGACACTTTTACCATTTAATCCAAAACGTCGCAAACCGCGGTCCATTAAAAATACTACGCGGCTCATATATCCACTTTCTTCTAAAATGGAAATAAAAAAAAATAAAAATGCTATTTGAGGGATGAATATAACAATTCCTCCTAAGCCCGAAATGATTCCCTCAGTTAGTAAGTTTGTAAACACTCCCTCTGGGAGGTTGTTTTTCATACTTTCGCTTAAACTGACAAAACTACTATCTATAAAATCTTGTGGAATGCTACTCCAATGAAATATGGATTGAAAAATGGTTATCAGCACGATAAAGAAAATTGCATATCCCCATACTTTGTGTATCAATACCCGATCTAAACGACTTCTTAAATCGGTAGCTGCTTTCCGATCTACAGTAAGCCCTTGCTTTAGAACATTATTAATAAACTGATAGCGTTTTACGGTTTCCTTCTGTTGTATTCGCTTGAGATAGGAAGTGGGTTGTGTTTTAAAATCTGTAGCATCAGAAACTCGTTTACGATCAATTTTTGCAAAATTGACATCTTGTGTAATAACCAACCACAATTTATAAAGCGACTGATTAGGGAAGGTTTTCTCTAGATTCTGAAAATAATTTTCATCTATAGAATTTATGGGAATAGTAGGTGAGGTAGGTAGTTGACGATAATCCAATATCATTTTTTTTAACTCTTCTAAGCCGTTGTTTTCTCGAGTACTAATTAAGGCAATTTTAGTATCCAACATTTCTTCTAAAAGAGGTAGATTTAAAGAAATTCCTTTTCGTTTCATCTGGTCAGCCATATTGATGACCAATAGTGTGGGTATTTCTAAATCCTTGACTTGAGTAAAAAGTAATAAATTCCTTTTTAGGTTTTCCACATCAGTTACTACGACAGCTACATCGGGAAAGTCTTTACTTTTTTTATTGAGTAAAAGTTCAATAACAACGCTTTCATCCATGGAGGATACATTTAAGCTATACGTTCCAGGAAGGTCTATAAGATGCCCTTTGGCGTTGTGATTTAGCCTACAAATTCCTTCTTTTTTTTCTACAGTAATCCCAGGGTAATTTCCCACTTTTTGAGTCAATCCTGTGAGAGCGTT
>Ga0228615_1001852_pt1 | contig 10417 bp, 4 predicted proteins | sample 16DmetaG_FD_190530 | JGI IMG/M metagenome (GOLD analysis project Ga0228615, IMG submission 190530) | Seawater microbial communities from Monterey Bay, California, United States - 16D | ecosystem: Environmental > Aquatic > Marine > Coastal | place: USA: California | collected 2016-10-17
GAATTAGCTTGGCCATTTAAACTATATTTATAAACTTGTTTTTTTCCATCTTTATCAATATATTCTTGACTAAACACAGTGTTTCCATTTTTAATTTCAATCTGCACAGCTTTAACTCCATTTACAGAACTTCCAGCTCCGCCATATAAACCCATGTTGCTGTAAAACTCCCTTGCGCCTGGTTGACTAGAAAGACCTATTAAACCTGATTCACCATTGTTTATCATGTCTACCATTTTTTTAGATTCTAGTTGAATAACACCTAAATTACCACCTAAATCTTGAACTGCATTAATTATGTTTTGTTCTTTTTTTATAGTATCTGTTTGGTCTTCACCCATTGAATTAATAGTAGTATAATATAGATCATCAGCTTGTGCTCTTAATTGAGTTGCTAAACTACGAGCTACAGAATTTTCAGCAGCATTAGGATCATCTATTTCTTCAGCTTGTCTATATACTTGCATTTGCTGAGTTAAGGCAGCTTCTTCGTTTAATCTTATATTTGCTTTTGCAGTTTCAAAGTTAACACCAAAATCAAGCAATTCTTTGTTTATCTTAGAACCACTTTTGTCTATTAATGCGCTTTCTCCTTGTGTTAGTCCTGGTCTTGAGTATGTTCCCATAATTTATTGATTTTTAAAAATTATTAATTGGATCCATTTTACTAGCTTGATCTAGATCAATAATATTAATATAGTCATCATCATCATTTGTATTTAAACTTAAATCCTGCTCCTGCCCAGCTAATTGCTGTTGCTTAAAATTTTCATCTTCAATTTTTTGAAGTGCTATTTGTTGAGGTGTAAGATTTTGAATGCCAAAATTTGTTGTATTTCCCTGGCGTGACATGTCTTTGACTATTGCTTTATCTTCTGGTTTACTAACCCCTGTTGGTTTATTAACTATTGCTTTCTCTTGTTCATTGCCCTCAACATTTGGATTTTCTCTATCTTGAGAAACCATACCAGCAGTAAATGCTTTACCCATGCCACCTATACCAGCTATCATAGCATTTTGAGATTCAAGTTGTTGTGCTCTTAGTACATCAGCTTGGCTTTGCAATCTATCTAATTGAGACACCTCTCTAGCTTCTTGCATTTCCATTCTTTTAATTTCACCTTTACCTTTTGCAATATCAACTTGTAATTGGCCTTGAGCTTTAAGTTTTTGATTATTAACTTCTTGTTGTTCGATGCTAGCACTAATACCTTGTTTACTTTTTAAAGCTGCGTTAGCTAATGCAGTTGCACCACCAGCAGAAGCTCCAGTAGCTCTCAACGTATCTAATGTGGTAGCTAAAGCTTGATCTGTTTGTTCCATTTGTATTTCAGCTGCTTGAGTAGCAACAGCTAAATTTTTATATGGATTTTCCATTGCTCCAAAAGCGTTTGTTATTTTTTGCCTACTAGCTTCGTAATTTTTAATTTCATTCATTTTATTTCCATAGTCTACTTTAGCTCTTTGAGCTTGCCAACCACTTAATAAAGCTCCTGCACCTTGAATGCCTATTTGCATTTTAGAGTTAGGTGTTAAATCAAATCCTTTAAATATATCCATAATTTTTTTTATTGTGATGATATTACAAATTCCGATGAAACGGCAAATAATTCTTTAATTCCACCAGGAGCAGTTGTATCGTCAGTTGATAGCTTTACAGTAGCGTAGTATCCTTTTATGCCTGTCATTGCTGAACCAAAAACAACTTCACCAGCGGTTGGCTCAGTATTGTTTATCAAGTTAGCATAGTATTTATTTTCTTTTATTGTAAAACCAGCTCTGTAAGTTATACCATTTTCTATATAAGCGCCTTCTTCATAACTCTTAACACTATTTGTAACATCTAATTCTGAATTAACGTTAGGTAAAACCGCATAAGAATCTGAAATAAAACTGTCTACTTGCCAACCACTGCTGCCTTCGTAGTTTATTGTTTTAAAATTCTTATTTACAGAAGGGTTTGGGTTAAAAATAAAAGTTATAGAAGATTTGTTTTCAACCCCATAAAAATTATTAGCAGAAGTCAATGGACTATAGTGTAAATATAAAGAACCATCTTTAGCTGTATAAAAATTATTTTTTAAACTAAACATTAAATCAGGTCTAAAAGAATAAAAGGTTGTCCAACCTTGCACATTCTCTTTGAAAGTTAGCGTACTATAGTAATCACTTGTTTCATCTAATGTTTTACTTCCTGAATGCTGTTGTAATGATATTACATAATTGTCTTTATAGTTATCAAAGCCACCTTCTATTTTATCTTTCTCGTAATATAAAAATCTTAATCTTGGATATATTCCAGAAGATGTTAAATACTCAATATTTATAGGTCCATTATCAGTGAATAAACAAGTTGTGTAACTGGTTGGTGGATAAGGAAGAGTACCTGAACTTATGTCGGTAATACCTACAGTTCCAGTGCCAGTCACATAAGCATTAGTGTTTTGCCAAAACCCATCAGCAGCACTTTTATCTGAAGGTAATTTTGTGTTTGTAAAATTTACTTGAATTAAAGAGCCTACTATTAAAGTGTCAGTACCTAAAACTGGCAGTCCTACCGGTGCAGGGGCAACAGGTCCTAATTCGCTTACCGCAATCCAAGATCCCAAAGCTGTTGGTTGAGTTACACCAACAGTACTTGGATAGCTAGCAACTTGAGGTTGTTGGTTAGCGTAGCTGTTAGAACCAGAAGTTATAGTTGTAACAGCGTATTCAGCAGAAGTTAATTCAATTTTATCATTTAACTTAGCTAATTCGTCTCTAAAGAAATCTTTCATGCCATACTGTGATATTTCAGTTATACCGTCTCTAGACAGCCTTAAAATAGCACTTCGGTCTTTGTCTGCAAAGTATCTTCTGAATCCAAAGCTAGCAAAGCTCTCTGGATTTCTGCTTATACCATACTCGCCTGTGTAAGGAGTAACTTGACCTATTACAACATTTGAAGTTGTATTTATTGCAGTTCCTTCAGCTGAGTATATAGCATCTTTATCTATTAATGCTGTACTAACTTTGTTTTCTTGAAATATAGTCAAGTTATTGTCCATCGCGTATAACAGTTGCACAGACCCATTGTGAGGATCAACAGCTTTTGTTATATCTTCGCCTGTAGCAAATACGTTTGTTCTATTTATGTTTGTTCTAGAATTAAAAACACCTGAATACACCAAAGCATTACTCCTATGTCTAACCTCATTAGATTCTTCCATTAAATATGCTCTAACCCCTAAGTCTACAGAAGAATTATTAAAACCACCTCTTATTCTAGACTCTTCAATAATCCAATTAGATCCATTGTTTTCGTCCCAGCTATTATTAGGTGTTGAATAAACATTAGAATACGGTGGTTCAACAACCAAGCTAGAAGGGATTGTTTGAGGAAAATTATACCAATTGTCATTAGCATAGTCAAGATAAGAAACTCCTGGATATACACTTGGAAATACATCTAGTGTTTCACCCGCAACAGTTGAATTAGTTTTTTGAAGAGGAGTAGTAACTTGTTTTAACCAGAATGTGTTGTAATATTTTACTTCTAAATTATAAGCCATAATTTATTATTTTAAGGATTATTATCCCCCATTACAAGGAAATTTACACAATAAAAAGGAGAAGATGACTGAGATCCAGTACCTCCACTAGCATCTACTAATTTAATTTTTATTTGATAATACCAAGCTGGCCACCAATCATTACTAATCCCTGGCCTGAATAAATTCTTATGCCAGTTGTTATAATATAAATTATAACCTTGAGGTCGATATATTAATCTCATTATCTGCTTGCTGTTACCTGTTTGAAATGCATTTTGAGTACCCGTATCAAAATAAAAATCTCCTCTTGCATCACGAGGATCTAATTGACTATGAAGTGGAGCATCACCAGAGTCGATTTGAGCTAAAGGATCACCAAGACTGCTGGCACCACCTCTAGCCACAAATGTTGTAAAATTGTATGGTTGAGGAGTTCCATATACTCCAGTTCTGTCATAAAATGCTCTATATCTAATAGCACTCTCGATTACTGGTTCTAAACCAATAATTGATTTTGGATTAAAATCTGAACTTGTTGGAGTAGACTGGTCTACGTAATAAGCGTCATTAGTTTTTAAGCTACTTTGTTGAGCATTTGGAAGATAGTCAGGCGCTATAGGTATGTTATCTAAAGTTCTAAATCCATTAGAAAAATGAGATATATACCCAACAACAAAACCTAGCGGGTAATATGCTGAATATGTACCATCTAACAAGCTAAAAGGATCATTACTTCTTAATCCTTGGCAATTCATAACTTGAGTGTAAAAATCATTTCCAACTCTATCATTTAAAGAGACGCCTGGCATGGCTGATGTAGATAATGGTGGAAAATTTGAATCACCGTCGATACTAGATTTTAAAAATTTAAGTAAAATATCATTTCCTGGCAACAAAGCCTGCAAAGGAACGTTAAAGCCGTTGTGGCCAGCTAGTGTTTGATCATTAATAACTTGTTGAGGTCCTAGCCCTTGAAATCTGTATATTTCAGGCTGAATATTTCCTAGTTTTAAAGTCACTACTTTTTGAATACTTTGATTATTAGATCTAGCTTCTAGTGTTACAAAATAACTATCATTAACGTTGGAGTCTATATCATAAGCTATGCCTTCAAAGTTAGGTGATAGCTTTATCCTAAAAAATGGAGGAGTTGAAGGCGCTGACGCTGGCGTAGATACTTCACAAACAAATAAGTTTTGAGGGCTTAACGCTGCACTGCCAGGGGCAGAAGGTCTAACGCTTAATATGTCTATTAACAAGCTTTGAGAGGCAGCGCCAGATAAAGGATCTCCATTAGAGTTTAATGCTGTAAACTCGTTGGTAATGCTAGTATTTGCTAGTGTATTTTCAAGCCAAGAAGTAACACTAACATCTTCTATAAATCCTAAAACAGTTTCTCCAGAAGGGTCAATATCATCAGATATATCTTTATTTAATTTACTTATAAGATCACAAGTAGAAGTTTCATAAAATATTTCTAAACTAGACTTAAAAGGTTTTGTTTCAAAAACCATTAAAGACTTTGCAAAAACTGATTCAGAAGCTGTTGTTCCAGTTAACGAACTCTCTTGCATATCACTAGTAAATCCCATGCGAGAACTAGTAGATATAGTAGCTATAAGAGGATTTTGATTGTTTTTTAAATAAAAAGGATCTACACCACCTTTAGCACCTGGGTATATAAAAGTGTTTGGATTTGGGTATTGAGAATCTCCAGTTTTGGGATCAATGTTTAAATAATGTAAATCTACGTTTTTATAGGAAGTCCACTGTCCTAGTTCTTTAAAAGATTTTACTGTAACTACCTCTTGTTTCAAAGTATTAAATGACTCATTTTGAGTACTTAAGTTTTGGTCATCACCACCACCTACGCTTGTATTATAGTTATTATTTTTTACTCTGTTATATAAATATATATTAGATGAAAAAATTGCGTCAGTATCTCCTATTTCTTTTAATTCTCTAGGAATTTTATTTATATTATCATTAAATAAAGCTATTTGAAAAGCTTCATTTTCATTAGAATACCTTAATCCGTCTATTTTTACTTGTGTTGAAGCGGTTTCTCCAATAATAGTCTCTGCATCGTTTTTAGTGTACACTATATTTCCACTAAGGCCACCTGCTGTATAAACATTATAATACTCTTGTTCTTGTTGTTGAACAACGACTTTATAAGTATACCAACCAAGAGGATTTGTTTCACTATAAAAACCGTTACCTTCAGGTGAAAATGTAGAAGAAATACTATCTTCAAAAGTAATTTTTAATGAATTACCTAACCAACTCAAAGGATTTGTTCCAGCGTTAGTGTATTCGTTAAATATTGTAGAATTTAAAGAACTATTATTATTTACTATCACATTTGAAGATCTACCATATCTATCTTGTAATACTAAACCTACTTGATAAGATCTACCTTGTTTTAGTGTATTGTTATTGTGCTCTATATCTGAAATACTAGTTCCAATACCTTTATTTTGTATATCTAAAGAGTAGTTTATACTTGGTGTTGATTTATTTTGTAAGAAATTACCATAAACAATCCTATTACCAACAGCTTCTTGAGTCTGAGCTCTCATTGGTACTATATCACTAACTCTTGTTACCTCCTTGTCGGTTAATACTTTAATAGGTTTTTCAGAATTATACTTATATAGAAAAGTATTGGTCAATGAATCTACTTTTACTGAGCCACCAGTACCAACACCTCCTAAAGAAGCAAAAGTTAGTATATCACCTACTTTATAACTCTCTCCATTAATATCTCCAGCTATCATACTTTTACTTATAGTAAGTGTTATGGTTCCAACTCCTACAGGAGTACCACCAAAAGCTGTACCTAATGTAAATATTAAAACGTCTCCAGAAGTATATCCACCACCTCCATTTAAAACCGTCACAGATGAAACAGCTCCATTGTTATCAGTAGTTATTTCAAAAGAAGCAAGTCCAGAATTAGGACTATAAAAACCTCCAGCACTGCTAGTTGGGCCTATTGTAGCTGTGACATTTGCAGTCGCACTAGTTGCAGTACTTGTCCAATTTGAAGCTGGAATAGCGCCTTTTAAAAGAGAACCAGTATTTGGTATTGGACTAGTTTGAACGTTAGATATTGATAAATTAACTAAAGTTCCTCCCATAACTCTACCATCCATTAAAGCTCCAGTTCCTGTACCACCTGTTAAAGGTATTTGCTTATAAAAGCCATTAGTTTGTGATGACCCTCCATCTACAACAGAATAAGTTTTAGGTGAGCCTAGTTGAAGGCTTGGAGATGATATATCTATGTCTTGGATTATTTTAACATTTTGATCCTCAGAAGCTTTATATAATATTTGTATTTCTTTTACTTTTAATTTGTCTGTAATTTCATTTGGAGCAAAAGGAAGATCTATAACTAACTCAGCTGAAGTTATTTGGTTTTCCATAAATTTAACAATACTAGAGTCTTTAGTTTTAGTTGTATCTCCAGTTAAAAAATATCCAAATTGCTTAGGTACAAAAGCGTGCTGTGAGAATGGGGCTGACAAAGAATATTCATTATCATCGTATTTAAATCTATAGCTAAACCTAGTAAATTTATCTTCTAAAAAATCTTTATCACCAGCAAAACTAGGATTATAATTAGGATTTTTCATTGAAAAATTAAAAACCGCTGGGGTTTTAACACCGCCCACTTCCTTAGGCCAACCTGCTAATGTAGAAATATTATTTATAGCTGTTGAACTTTCATCTTGTAGAATCAAGTAATTATTAGTTGTACTAATACTAGATATAAAAGCGTAGTCAGCCGCGGAGTCACTAGATGGTTGAACTCTGATATTATTATTAACCCAAGGTGATGTAGCTGTATTTCCTAAAAAAGTTGACACACTTGAGGCTGCCTGTGAAGCAGCAGTGCCTTGACTTGAGTTAAATTGAAGTTGATTAGGAGTTGTAGAACTATTAACATTCCCTGGAGCTGCGAAAAATGGTGGTAACCATTCATCTTTTTCGTTTAACAAAGTACTTTGATAAGCCCCTGTAATAAAATTTTTAACAAAAGAAATAGTTGAATAAGGTGCGTATTTAGCTACTGAAATATGATCCTCGCTGTAGTAATAACCAGGTTCTTGAGTTGAAATAAAAGGATTGTTTATTGCTGTTTCTATATTTATCTTCCTGGGTTGATTTCTATTATCTGTCCAAAAAAGTAAATTTTCAATTACGTTTATGCCAGACATAGGGTGAGTTTTAGAAAAATTTAAAAAATCTCCTGAAACTAAAATTCTAGATGTAATGTTTGATATACTTATTTCAGAAGAGCTTCTAACATTGGGTAGTTGACAGTAGCATATGTAATGTGAAGCTCCTTGTCTATTAAAATTGTAGAAATTGCCTGAACCAGGCTCAAGCAAGCCTCCTGCCCCAGGTTCTGGAGTACTTGCTGTTGTTTGTGATAAGTTACTTAGTGAGTCTATTGACGAGTCACTAAAGTTAGTTAAAAAGAAAAACATTCTATTGTTGGCAGTGTCTGAATATTGCCCTATTATTTCTATATTATTATCACTTATATTAAAAAAACTTAAAAGTTGATTACCTCTAATATTTTCTAAAGAGCCTACACTAGCATCTTCTGATGCACTAACACTTGCATTTTGTGCGTCTCTATATTCTCCATTACCTATTATTCTAGAGTCTAGATCTTTATTCATTCTAGACTTAAGAAAAGTATTTTTAATTTCTGGCATAATTAATGTTTAATCCATTTTGATTTACCACGCATAACTTGAGTAAATTCTTCTAATTTTATATTAGACAATCTTATTTTAGCATTTCTAAGAGCACTAGACCTATCTTTTTTAAATCTTCTTACTATGTATTCAGGCACATTAGCTCTACCGGATAGTATACTATACGCTATATGCATGTACATGGCTTCTTCAGCCATTTTAGGAACTTTAGTATCTTCATTAATAGCTAAACCATCAGATATATATTCTAGTATTATTAATTTACCAGCTAGTGTACTAGAAAAATTAAAAGATCCTGTTCTTTCGTTTATAGTAAACCAGCCATTTTTTTGAGAAACTTCTGGCTCTAAACCATATCTTTGACCATAAGCTAGTTTATCCCAACCCCAACCGTATACATCTGCATTTTCAAATATCTCATTAGTTATTTGGCCAGTTATATTTAAAGAGTTGTTTGTTTTCCATCTTTCTTCTATTTTAGACTGTTGAGCCTCGTTATTGCCTCCAAAAGAGTTTTGAGTTATCTCACCATTATCATCTTGTATAGGTAATTCAGTAGGATTAGAAGTTAAAGTAGTAGGATATATTATGTGTTTAACACCTGCTTGATCTACCCATGATAACTTAACATAGTTAACATAGTCTTGTGGTATTGTTATAGCTAAACTTGGTGGTATTGTAAGCTCTTGAGATTTGATACTTCTTAAAGTATCATAACTAAACTCTTGTAAACCTCTTTTAGCATGAAACATTATGTCGGTTCTTTTTGCATTTAGTATAAGTTTTCCAACGCCTATATAAGCAACTATAAAATTGTTTATAATTTCATTTAAACCTATATATTCATAATTACCGTTATTATTGTTTCTAGCTTGTTGAGTAAGTTGAAAATAAAAACTACCATTGTAGTCTGTATTATTAGCAGGCGAAATTATAGTTATTTCTTTTGTGTTTGCATTGCTAACATAAACTAAATCTTGATTTATGGCTGTGTAAGCATTGGGTGTAGCGGCAGGTGCGAAGTAAACATTAAAATTAGAAGCTGCGGAAATCTGAGTTAATTTAATATTAGGAGTAAATCCTGTTTTAGGTAAACCATATGCACTAATAGGATCAGTGTTGAAACTCCAACCAGCTATAACCATATCGTCGCCTGGAGCGGCTTGAGTTTTAGTACCAATTACCTGTTGACCAGCATAGTACTGTGCGTTAGTTTCTGTTATTAGTCCCATTTATTAAGATTTTTCGTTTTGTTTATCTTGCTGTAATTCACTTTGAGCAGCTTGCACTATTTGTGGATCTCTTATAACTATGCCAGCGTATAGCAATATATTTAATATAGCTTCTGTTTGTTCAGAAGTATGTAATCCAAATTCAACGTTACCAAAGGTTGTGCCAGGGTACAAAGTATTTTGTGTAAATAAAATTAAAGCATTTCTTGGTGTCGATGGCTGTTGAAGTTGATAAACACTAGAGCTTATGGTTATAGTATCATTAATAGCGTATCCCAAACCAGGATTTGTTACTGTTAAATCAGATATCACCCCAGTAGCATTTACAGTCATATCGAACACTAAACCAACGCCACTACCAGTATAAGTTATTCCAGTACTAGCTGCTGTTAAACCTGTATATATTACACTATTTCCACTTGTTTGAGGTTCAGTAAAAAAATTATTTAATAAACTATTTATCAAAAAATTAGGTTGCGGAGGTAAACCAGTTTTTATAAAAGTGTTAGTGTCAAATATATACTGCCCTTGGTTACCTACATAATATCCCCATCTAATATCACTAGGTTTTTTAACGTATTGCATTTTAATGTCACTAACGTTAGTAATATCACTTGGATAAACTATACATTTATTATCTTCATATAAATATATGGGAAATTGTTTTGTTGGAGTTGTTAATGGAGCTTTTCTTATATTGTAAAACTCAGATCTACCTAGCCGCTGCATTTCAGGATAGATATTAGAACTTGGTTCATAAGTAACTGAACCTAGCTTGTACAGCTCAGAAGGAACTGTAAATGTATTAGATACTGGATTTGTAACACCTATAGCTTTTTCAGCTATTAATTGATCACTTTCAGTTTTAAATTCTGCAATTTTTTCATCAGTGGCAGCAACTCTATCTGCATCGTCC
>Ga0228615_1001863_pt1 | contig 10395 bp, 9 predicted proteins | sample 16DmetaG_FD_190530 | JGI IMG/M metagenome (GOLD analysis project Ga0228615, IMG submission 190530) | Seawater microbial communities from Monterey Bay, California, United States - 16D | ecosystem: Environmental > Aquatic > Marine > Coastal | place: USA: California | collected 2016-10-17
GAACAAGGTCCACTCCTTGCCATGGGTGGGTGCCTATTCGACTCGAAAGTTCATCGGCTACATCTTGGAGCCGACCTCTTCCAAAATAACCTCGAGGGTCGGGGTGTCCAGGCTGGTGCAGCGTTTCGACAATCGTAATGCCCATAGTTGCTACCAATGCTACAAACTCGGCAGTATTTTCATTATCACGAACCAACAATATTGCTTTCCGTCCTTCGTGGTTTGTACGTGCTTCTCCGAGCACAACACCGCCTGTGCCAGCAAAGACCGGATCACTTTCGTTCGTCTTCGCCATGCTACTGCGACGGGTCATCCTCATAATAGCCCACCTCTGCCAAGGTACATGGTCGAATCGCACGAAGCGACAATTCAATGGTCTGGAACAGCACTTATGGCTCAGCGTATTCTTGCCGCCGCAGACCGCCCTCACTGTGAAGCATTCTCGCAAGAAGAGGATGGAGAAACTCTTGTTTCAGTCGTCGTCCAGCATACAAAGCTGCAGGAATTACGTGATATTGTCGATGCCCTTTTGGTCGACTTAGCAGACATTGAAGAGAGCGCTTAGAACTTCAAATCTAAGACGACAGGGGCATGGTCTGAGACATCAATGCCTCCTTGTCGCACAATGCTGACGTCAGAAACCATGTTCTTTGCAGCCTCATTCAGTAGAAAATAATCAATACGCCATCCACGGTTCAGCGCACGCGCTTGCCCTCTGTTTGACCACCATGAGTAGATTTTCTCCCCCTCTCCAACATGGTTTCGGAAGGCATCGCTCCAACCATCATTCAGTAACTGAGTGAACCATTCTCGTTCCTGCGGTAAGAAACCACTTGATTTAGCGTTGCCTTTTGCGTTCCAGATATCATCTTCGGTATGAGCGATGTTAAGGTCGCCACACACAATAACGGGGGTTTTCATTTTGAGGTACGGGGCAAGGAAAACCCTCCACTCATCCATCCATGCTTCCTTGAAGTCTTGTCGTTCTTGTTTGTTTGAGCCGCTTGGCAGATAGGTGTTGATGCAGGTGAATCCTTGGTGTTCTGTAACCAAAATTCGCCCTTCTGAATCGCCTGTATCCACAGAGCCGTTCATTCCAGTCTCAACTGTTTTGATTGCTTCTCGCGAAAGTGTTGCAACACCAGAATACCCCTTTTTCTCAGCACAGTGCATGTGAACTTGGTATCCCTCGGGCCAATTCCATCCTTTAGGTAATTGTTCTGGTAGAGCGCGTACTTCCTGAAGCATAACGACATCAGCATCGAGAGATTCGAAATAATCGTCAATTCCTTTTCGGATTGCTGCTCGAATGCCATTGACGTTCCATGATACGAATCGCATGTAACGCCCAAGAGTTGGCAGTGGATAAGTGTTCAATCTCGGGCCGATGAAACCGAACGGCCGGCAGCCCGGCCCGTATCGACTGCAGCATCAGCGAGTCGATGCTCGCTTTCGACCCATGAACCAGCAAACAGAACCCCATTGGCCGCAAAGGCTTGCTGGGGTACGCGGTATTCACCAGCATCGAGGATGGTAATCTTGGCCTGCTCGGAATGTTGTACGATGTGCTCTTTCCAACCAGATGCCCGTTGATCCAAAAAGGCACTCAATGCCGCCAACCGCTCTTCTTGAGAAGCGAAGCGTGTCTCACCCGGGTCTGATTCAAGACCTCCCACAGCAACAGCCGATAAATGACTCCCTTCGAGCCCCAAACGCGGTTGTATGGCCCTGTAATCCAATATCGCCAATTGGTTGTCGACATCTACCACTGCTTGACGGCCGGCCAGTGATTTTGAGTCGAGACCGACTTCAATGAAACTGGCCGTTGTTCTTTGTAAAGGCGAGAATATATCCTTGGCTTTTTGTTCGTCCATGCCTCGGACGAACTTTCTCGCTGCGGCGGGTCCACAGGCAAGAACGATGACATCCGTCTCGATTTCTCTGCCATCGACCAGATGAACTTTCCCCGTCTGAATTTTTTCCACGTGCAGCCCACATTCGATGAAAACTCCGACTTCATCGAGTGCCGCGGCCATTCTTCCAACCATCCCTGACCATCCTTCATTGGAGACAAGGAGTTTGTTTTTCTGCAGCGCAGTATATCGTTCCGAAGTTAAACTCGTGTTCCACGATGATAAGAAGTTAGCACCCCGAACAATTCGTTCATTCATGTCTCCCTCTTGGAGTATTTTCTTGGCGATGATTGACGCTTTTACATTGTCCACAGGCCGAACAATGCCGTGGTTGAGAACTTCGACTCTGTGCAGTTGAATAGGAGAAGAGTTCAGTTTCACTCTGCTCAGTTTACGTACCAGATCATGGAATGGGCCTTTTTTACAAAACAGATGGGGTCCAAATCCGAGGGGAAAGCCGTCAAAATTCTGGGTTGAGCCTCGGCCTCCAATTCTTGCAGAACGCTCCAATACGACGACATGGTGTCCTGCAGTTGTTGCTTCGAGTGCGCATGCTAGGCCGGCAAGACCTGCGCCAACAACAACGACTCGCGCCATATCTAATGCTGAATGTTCTGTAACATCAAACCATTCTCTGAATTATTTGGGGCGGCATGTTCATGGCTGTTCGACCATACACGCAAAACCACAGGTGAGCGTATGGATGATAAACCACTCGTAATCGATGTCGTTGATAATGGTGGGCAATGGACTCACAGAGAGTGGAGAATGCTCCGCTATCTGAAAGTGGATACACAAATTATCGATAACACGACCCCAGTCGACGAACTTCGCCAACTGGACGGGATTATTCTTTCTGGAGGCGCAGCACGGGTCGGGCTTACTGGAGAATTAGGAAATTGCGCGGCCTATCTTGACCTTGATATTCCTATTCTCGGCATTTGTGCTGGCCACCAGTTCATGGCTCGGCATTACGGGGGTGACGCCCGAGAATCCCTCATTCCAGAATTTGGCGCTATGCAAATTGAACTTCAAAACGAAGGCGGGAAGATATTTGCGAATACCGCTGCAACACAAACGGTTTGGGAATCGCATAACGATGAAGTTCATGTCGTTCCTGAAGGTTTCTTTGTCACGGCAAAAAGCCCGTCTTGTCTAGTTCAGGGTATGGAGAACGAGAAAGGAGACCGTTTCGGCCTCCAATTCCACCCTGAAGTCAACGATTCTGAATTCGGCAAGGAAATGTTCGAAAACTTCGTAGAAGTGTGTCGAGAATCTCGAAAATAAGCGAATTCTCTGCTTTTTGGTTCTTTAGCGTAGGGAATACTTTGATATTCTCGCACAAATACGGACTTAGCATGAACATTGCCCGAACGTTGCCTAGCCTCCTCATGACCGCCCTTCTCTTGGCATCTCTCTTGCCGCTGGGAAGTGTAAGTGCGACCCCAACCGAAGAATCTGAATTTTACTATGGTGTTGAATACGATTGGAGCAGCGTTGACACTGATCTTGAGAATTTCACAGGCCTCGATATCCCTGAAATTCTAAGCGAAATAATGGGCGCTGCAGACGATGCTGGATTTAACCTCATCATCGGCCAATTGCAAACCGGCGCATCAAATGTTTATGTCCACCACACAGAAGATATTACCCCGCAAACAATTCAAGACAACAACGGAAACGATGTTTCAGTTTGGAGTCGAACCGATGACGTAACTCTTCGTCACGGCATTCTTGCAGATTCAATCCTTCAAACCGATTGGTCAGAAACGAACTTTGGTTCCGATCCTACCAGTTTTGACATTGATATTGTTCAATCCTTGGAACAAGTTTTGACCGTTGACATGATGTATACAGAATACCTCGATGATTCGTACAACCTCATTGGAGCAGACATGGAGTTCAGCATGGATGTTTCAGCTCTTGTTGGCCTGGATATTGATGTATTGTTGGAAGGCGGCGGAGAGGAGTTCCCTGTTGATTTCAGTACTGAACTCACTCTGGGATATTCAATCACAGACTCTTCTTCACAATGGCGCCTTGGCTCACCGAATGCAATTTATGTTGATTTGTCTGCGGCTAATGATAACTATTACTGGGAATGCGGGGAATCCGAGTGTGGCGACTTAACTGGTGATTATACCGGCGCAGTTGACTACTCTTTCTCAATTGAAGGCATTCCAACCGAAGACTTCGGCCTCGATGCTGGAGAATTCGACCTTGAAATATCCGATTCTTTATCGGAATCAGGCGATTTTGACATGGAGATGTACGGGGAATTCGATTTCTCTAAAGGAGAAACACTCACAGTCGACCTCGGTGATGGTGAAGGCCTATCCACTCAAGTCCAGAGTTGTGACACCTGCCCACCTGGAAACCCATTGATGTTCCTGATGATGGGTAACGTCCTTGCAGGCTCTGGAGAATCGTTTGCTGAACAAGTTGCTGAAGACATCGGCGAAGACATTACCGACAGCCTCGAATCGATTTTCGGCTCAGCAGAGCCGGATGGCGACCTAATGATGTATTATTTCCATTCCGAAGAAGCTGTAAACTATGAAGGCGATGAAGACAAACTAGCCTACGTTACAATGGACCAAGGCGACGACATCAATTGGGCTGCAGTTAGTGTCCGAGTATCAGTTGATGGTAACGCACCGGTTACGTGCTCAAACCCCGGAATGCCTACCGATGGCGATTGCAGCCTTGTTGAATTCGGCAGCGTTGGCGACCAAGTGTGGTCCGTTGGCGATGGCGTCACAATCATGGATGATGCAGACATGTGCCCAGAAAATGAGTACTGTTCTGTCGAAATCACCTTAATCGATACTATGGAAGGTAAGACATTAAGTCAGGAATGGGTGTATGTAGAGGGCTTTAGTCCCGCAAACGCTCCAGCAAAACTCACCGGAGAACTTCATTTCTGGGGAGACAACATTACAGTTCAGACCGCTCTTTCAGGTAATACTTCAGTTTTGCAAAGCGACGATTCCGCATTGTTTACTTGCGACGATGGCTCTGAAATTGGTTTCACATCAGTGAACGATGGCGAATCCGCCTGCAGCGATGGATCTGACGAAGCGCCTGCTGACGGTTCGACAAAGATGTTCACTTGCAACGATGGAAGCGAAGTGGAATGGGCAACTCTCAACAACGGTAATGGCGATTGTCCAACATTGGAAGATGAAGGCGTTCTCAACCACTACACACTCCAGATGAATGTATATGATGATGCAGGAACACCACTTTCATCGATTGAATCCACAATCTGCGACTCGTGGTTGTGCGATTCAAACCCTGAATGGGCCACCTCTTGGTCCGAAGACAGCGGCGTAGCCATCCCGTCAACATACGGAGAAGCGACCATGTGCATGACAGCATCAATCAGCGAAACAGGGGCCTCGTCTCCACTTGTTGAATTATCTGAAATGTGCAATTCACAATGGATTGGCCCTGAATTTGGTTATTCTGATCTGTATGAAAATGAACAAATGAGCCTTCGCTACGATTTGTCCGTATACGATTGGTCTGGTTACGAAGGTGCGACAGTGACCTACTCGCTTATGGACCCGAACCAAAACCAACTTGATTCAGGAACGATGGCAATTGACGGATCTGACAGCTCATACACTGTGGAAGGCAACATCGACGTACTTGAAGTGGGCGAATATTGCCTCATCACAGAACTTACCCAAGACGGAGCCACAACCCCGTACGTTTCGGAAATGCGTTGCACGCTGATTGAAGAGTCAGATGATGAAGTCAGCGACCGTGTCGTTGCTGTTTTCGAAGCCCTTGCGGAATCCGGACTTGAGGACGTACTCGAGCAATTCGGTATGAACCTTGAAGACCGTCTCGAGGACGTTGAACCGTTCGAAGAATTCCCTTACGACGATGGAATGTGGTCTCCAATGTGGAGTAATGAACATGCAGCAATGGTCGGAGTTGGCGTTTACGTCATGAACGACGATGGCGCATACACTCTTGCCGGACCAGAGACCCAAGGATATACTGACGATGCTCCAGCAAAACTCAGTATCCGTTACTTGACCGGAGTTGATGCGAACGCTGCAACCAATGGCATGGAAGAAGCCACAACAATCGCAGATATCGTCAATGTAGATGACCACGACCTCGGTGCAATCGAAGAAGATCTCATCGAAGCAGGAGTTGATGTAAGCGACCTTACTCTACCCGAAACAGGAACTCCGTCTGGATCAGATAGTGATGACGATACTGCACCTCAGACTGCAGAAGATCTAGCAGATGATTCTGGCTTAGACTTGCCATTCTTATCTCCAATCTCAATGGTCGCGATTATTGTTCTCGCAGGTGTCGTATCAGGTAGCCGCCGAGACAACGATGCTGACGAGAACGAAGAGTGATTGAATCCTCAAGTACGAGTGGCGCGTGGAGAATACATGGCCCTACGCCCTCCTCATAGCCGTGTAGGAGATGGTGTGCGAATCTTGGGGACCGTCCTCATCGCCCTCCATTTGTTTTTGTCCGCTTGGCTGGTGATTCAATTCGAAGGCCAATACACTGAAGGGCAACCGGCTCCAACCAAAGTCAATGCTTTGGTGGCAATCGATAAAGAGCAAACGCTCATCGATGTTGAGATGGAGAATGCTACATCTTTTTTGTTGTATATGTTGTTTAGAGATTACGACGAACCGGTGAATGCTTCTCAACAAAACACGACCCAAGACAATTCGGACGACGAAACCCCTTCGTCAGAATCGGAGGATGAAGGTGAAACGATTGAATGGCTCAAATATGGACGTAATACGACCTTGTTTTCTTTGGTTTTCCTCTGCGTAACCGAATGTCTTGTGGTTGCTGGTATTCGCTTCAAAGGAACGCTTCGCGCTTTCGCACTAACATTTGCTCTTGCCTGCTTCCTCGTGATTATGCCTGCATCGTACGTTCTTGATTTGACTGGATACAACGGTGGAGGCGATGACGGTGATGACGGCGAAGAGGATGATTCGTCGCTTGCAGATGAGACTTTTGTCGCTCAAACCGAACAAGGTTCTTTCGCTCACAGGCAAAGCAGTGTTGAGCATTCCTTGTTGCCAACTGGGATTCGATTTGATCTGAGTTTCAGCGGCTACGACCTTGGATTAGTAGAGCCCGAAAATTATTCTTCACTACGCAATGAGCCACCTCAAGCGAACGATTCGGATGCAGACTCCTTTGTTGAATTTCAATCCGCATTGGATTTAACCTACGGTAAGAACATCCCTTACTTGTTTTTCATACCATTGATGTGGATTTTCTTACCGCAGAAGCCGGGCAATGTCGAGGCTAATTCTAAACAAGAGGAAGAGTAATTTCCCCAAAACTGGGATTTTGTTTTTTTTCATTCGATTTACTTAAGAGCAAATATCCGTAGGGCTGGATATGTCCCTAGCACCTACTGATTACGACTTTGGCATCGCCGCCAATTATGCCTTTGCTACAACGATTACTTGCGCCAATGAAGATGCACGAAAAATGTTCGTTGAAGCCTATGGCCACATGATAAACTACAACCACGAACAAGCAATTGCATGTTTTAGCAAAGTTACCGAACTTGACCCTACGTGCGCTATGGCGTGGTGGGGTATTGCATACTGTGTTTCATCCAACTATAACTGGAGCCCAGGTCTTGGTTCGGGTCACGACTCAATCCAAACCGCAGTTTCCCTCAAAGATGGGTGTACAGAACTTGAGCAAGACCTGATCGATGCATTAGCACAGCGCCATTCTGCTGAAGCGCGCGATGCTGCAGACCCAACAGTCCTCAATATGGGAAACGATCCAGAATTGAATGTTGCCTTCGCCAAAGCAATGGAACCTCTTTACCGCAAATACAGCGGCAACTTGGACGTTGCTGCAATTTACGTCGAGGCTCTCATGAACCTGAAAGCTTGGCAGTTGTGGGACAAGAACACCGCTACAGGTGAAATCACACCTGCAGACGACAACACTTTGCTTTTGGTAAAGGTCATGGAAGACGCATTTGAAAACATTGAAGGGGCAAAGGAACACGTTGCATTGTGCCACTTGTATTGCCACGCACTCGAACTTTCCCCGTTCCCCGAGCGTGCTCTACCTGCAGCAGATGTCCTTCGAACGGTCATGCCAGGCTTGGGCCACCTTGTTCACATGCCTTCTCACATTGACGCATGGGTCGGACAGTGGAAAGAAGCGATTGAATGTAATATCGCAGCAGTTGAAGCCGACGATAAGTACGTCGAACTAACTGGTAATGACTCTCAATTTTACAAGTTCTATCGAATGCACAACCACCACTTCGTGGTTTGGTGTGCAATGTTCGAAGGGCAATATGAAACTGCTCTCAAGTACGCCCGTAAAGCAGTCGATACTCTACCAGCTGGAGATGAAAACTCAGGTGTTCAATTCATGCTTGCTGGAATCATCCCAATGGGTGCAATTTTCCTTGAATCCTACGTCACCATGCCTTGGCACGTGATGATTCGATTTGGTAAGTGGGACGAAATTATCGCTGAACCTATGTATTCAGACAAGGACGTATTCCCATCCACCATCGCAACACAACACTACGCTCGTGGCGTTGCTTATGCCTCGAAAGGTATGGTCCCTGAAGCGGAAGCAGAGCAGGCTTTGTTCAATCAAGCACTTGAGAACCCCGCTCTTGCTGGGCGCGTACTCCACAACAACTTGATGTATCAAGATCCAAGTGATGGGCCATGTATTTTGCTCGTCAACGCAGCAGTTCTTGATGGTGAGATTGAATACCGTAAGCAATTCCTAGCAAAGGCTCGAGGCGAAGCATCCGACTTCTCAGTCGCCTTCGACCACTTGCGCCGAGGTGTCGACCTTTCACTCAACCTTGCTTACAACGAACCTTGGGGCCAGATGCAACCAGTGCGTCACATCCTCGGTGCTTTGCTCCATGAGCAAGGTGAATACGAAGAAGCGGAAGCAGTCTATCGTGCCGACATTAAGCTGTGGAAAGATAACATGTGGGGCCTCTTAGGCCTCAAGTTGTGCCTTGAAGCACGTGGCGATGCACCTGAAGAATTGGCCGAGGTTACCGCTTTGTTCAATGAACGTAGTTCTCGAGCAGACATTGTCCCTGCAAAGACTTGCTTCTGTGCCCAAGACAGCATTGAAAAGTCCTGTTGTGACTGATTTTGGAATGGTTCATTCCATTGGAGCGGTCATGCTCCAAGAGGTGCTTGGCTTGTGCCAGTCTCTGAGTTGGTCTGTTTCGAGCCGCAGTTGAAGACCTTCTCCGGCATCAATCTCGACGTCCATCATTTCGAAGGTTACGCTGTGTTCATTGGTACGGAAGGTATCGTCGAAGAGTATCTCTTGTTCGATAACTGAACCATCGATAGTCCGTTCGAGTATTACGCGTACGTGGCACTCTTGCAGAGGGTTGCGCAGTGCACAAGACTCGCTGCTGCCATCATGCTCGACGGTGACTACGCCTTCGTACGATGCTGTGCCTTCTGACGGCACCAAGTCAATGATTGTAGATTTCGCCGTTGGTGCACAAACACATTCCATGTTATCAGACTCTACTATGGCCATTTTTTCGACAACCACTTCTACGGTGTCGATTTGGATTGAATCGACGGATGTAGAGGTCGCTGTGACCGTGTAAAGGCCCGGCGAGGCGAACGAGTGGGCAGCGCTTTCACCGATTGCAGCGTTTCCGTCTCCAAAGTCCCAGGAGACAACATCCCCTGCGGATACGGTGTTGAAGATAAATTCGAAGAGTCGTTCAGTGATGACATCTTCTTCATCGTTATCGCCTTCGTCGATCTCAACAAGTGTGTATTCATTGACGCCGTACACATCTGGTGCATCGATGGAAAAGTCACCTGAACTTGAGGAATTGGAGGTCGTAAGGGCAGTCAATGCTGCGCCTGATGCCGCACTAAGCAGCAGTAAGAGGACAATGGTGGCAATCGATAGCGAGTACTTCATGCTTCAAAGATTGAGGTTCTCCTTTTGAACATCTGTTTCTTGGAAAACGCGTAATGCTCTTCAAGAGTATCATTTATTTTCTTCAACCCAAGTAAAGAGTGTTCTCAATACAGGGCCTAGGGAAAGCCCCTTTTCTGTTTTCGAGTACTCAACCCGTGCAGGGACTTCAGCGAAAACTTCACGCTTAACCAATCCGACTTCGATAAGTTCTTCCAGCCGTCGACTTAGGGTAGTGGCAGTAATCGAAAGCTCTTTTTTCAGTTTGTTAAAACGAATTGCTTCGGGATTTGACGATAGATAGTAGAGTAATTCCAGTACATACGATTTACCTAAGAGGTCGACGAGTTTCTTCCCTCTGTATTGAAGACACACAGGAATTTGTTGCTCAGTCGGCTGCTGCTCTGGTGGTTGCATGTTACGACCTACTCCACCTTCTATATCAACAACCAAGTATCAACCACAATACCATGGTCTCTTCGCTGAAACTTTTCCGTCTTAATAGCAAAGCCTCATGCGA
>Ga0228615_1001869_pt1 | contig 10370 bp, 10 predicted proteins | sample 16DmetaG_FD_190530 | JGI IMG/M metagenome (GOLD analysis project Ga0228615, IMG submission 190530) | Seawater microbial communities from Monterey Bay, California, United States - 16D | ecosystem: Environmental > Aquatic > Marine > Coastal | place: USA: California | collected 2016-10-17
CAACAGAAATTTCTTCTTGAGGAGCATCGGTTGGAGTTGCTTCAGTTGAGGCATCAGTAGTTTCTTCAATTGCTTCTTCAGCCGGAGCTGAGACCTTAATTTCTTCTTCTGGAGGAGTCACTTCTTGAGGACTTTCTTCGGTAGGAGCAGGTGTTGCAGCAGCTTTCTTTTTAGAAAAACGTTTTTTAAACCTTTCAACTCTTCCGCCAGTATCAATAATTTTACTCTGTCCTGTATAAAAAGGATGTGAGGCAGAAGACACATCAAGGGGGCAGTAAGGATAGGTATTTCCATCTTCCCATTCTTTTGTTTGGTCAGTTTCTAAAGTTGAAGGAATGAGATAGTACTTATCTACACTCAAATCATGAAACAAAACTGTTCTGTATTCTGGATGAATTTCTTTTTTCACTATTCTTCTTGATTAAAAAAATATGCTGCCGCACTATACCAGAAGACTATTTATTCTCAAATAAACTTAAATGGAAAATTTATACTACGAAGTAGCTCTCCCTTTGCCATTGAGAAACTCTTTTACTTATAGTTCAAATATTAAGATTTCTAATGGCTCAAGAGTGCAAGTTCCATTTAGAAACAGGGAAATTATCGGGTATGTATTAAAAAAACAATCAAGCCCGAATATAAAATCCATAAAGCCCATTACTAAGGTTTTAGATAATAATTCTTTAATCGATAAATATTCATTCGACCTCATTCAATGGATAGCCAATTATTACAAAGCACCTATTGGAGAAATTTTTAAATCGTATTTCCCCCCTTTCTTAAGAAAAGGTAAAGAAATCAGCGACTCTTTAGAGGTACACGCAATTACGGATTTGGGCAAACTAGCCAGCAAAGAATCTTTTGGTCGCGCAAAGAAGCAATTTGAAGCCTTAGAGGTTTTTCAAATAAAATCCGAGTTATCCCGCCCTGGTTTAAAAGCAAACAAAATCTCTAAAACCATTTTGGATGCATTAATTTCAAAAGGTTTTATTGAGATTAAAAGTTTCAATCGAGATGAGTTAAGAACAAACAGAGAGCTCAGCCGAGAAGCTTTTTTTGAATTGAATGATGAACAAAATAAAATTTATAAATCAATAAAAAATTCTTTAGTCAGTTTTGCGCATTTAATTTTTGGCGTTACGGGAAGTGGTAAAACTGAAATATATTTCCATCTTATTAGAGACTGCATAAACAAAGGCAAACAGGCTTTAATCCTTGTCCCAGAAATTGGTCTTACTCCAAATCTTAAAGTAGAAATAGAAAAGAGATTTGGCGAAGACAATGTCGCTCTTTCACACTCGGAGATGTCAGAAAAAGATAGGGCGTACTCTTGGAACGATATGAACAAAGGTTTTAAATCTATTTTGATCGGAACAAGATCTGCAATATTTACCCCTTTCAAAAATTTAGGCTTAATTGTTGTAGATGAAGAACATGATTCTTCATATAAACAAATCGATGGCTTTAGATATTCTGCAAGAGATGTTGCAGTCTATCGAGCAAATCTTCAAAAGATTCCTATCATCATGTGCTCAGCAACGCCTAGCTTAGAAAGCCTTAAAAATTGTCATGATGAAAAATACTTCCTACATAAACTTTCCCGAAGGGTAAAAAATGCTAGACAACCCAAGTTTGAAATCTCTGATTTAAGATCTTCCGAACTGAAATCAGGTTTAACCGAATACAGTCTCAATGAAATTTCAAAAGAATTGAATAAAGGCAACCAAGTCTTAGTCTTTCTCAACAAAAAAGGTTATGCCCCCATGGTTTTTTGCAACAAATGTGGCTGGACACCGGAATGTAATAGTTGTGATGTATCAATGGTTTATCACATCAACCCTAAAAGATTGGTTTGTCATCATTGCGGTACTAAGCACCCAATGCCTGTTGCTTGTCTAAACTGTCATGAAGAAAGCTTGGAATTTTTTCATACGGGAACCGAAAAACTTGAAGAATTTTTAAAAGATTATTTCAAAGAAACTTCTGTAATCAGGGTTGATCGAGAAGCTTTGGGTAGAGAGCAATTAAAATCAAAATCGGTATTACCAGATTCCAAAGAACCACTCATATTGGTAGGGACGCAGATTCTAGCCAAAGGCCATCACATGCCTAATTTAACTTTAGTCGTAGTAGTAGATGCGGACAGCGGTCTTTTCTCGGTTGATCATAAAGCTTCCGAAAGGCTGGCTCAGTTATTGATTCAGGTCTCAGGTAGAGCTGGCAGAGAAGATAAAGAGGGCAGAGTTATTTTACAATCATTTGTACCAGAGCATCCTTTTTTAGAAAAAATTTCTTCTTTTGATTACGATAGGATTGCCAATGAAATTCTAGAAGAAAGACAATCCAGCAAGCTTCCGCCTTTTGTTCATCAAATTAATATTCATGCGGAGTCCCTAAAAAGACCTCTTCCGGAGAAGGTTTTGATGGAAATCTCTCGTTCATTAGACTTAAACGATGATGAGTTTATAGGCCCAAAACCAGAGCTTATAGAAAAGCGAAAAAATTACTTTCGCTGGGTTTTAACCCTCAGATCTGAAAACCGAAAAAAAATCCATTCCCTTGCAAACCAAGTTATCAATATGATCAATCAAAGTGATTATTCAAAGAATGTCAGAGTTGGAATTGATGTGGATCCACTCAACTAGCTTAAAGGTTTAAGTCTAAAGAAGTTTGAACTTCACATTTTCTTGTAGTTTCACCTTGGTGATATAACGAAATGGCAATATCAGGATCTTTTAAAAAACCAAATCCTTTTTCAGGCCATTCAATAAAGTTAATGGAATTGGCTTCATGTAGATATTCTTCTAAACCAATTGCGCTAAGCTCGGTTATTTTTTCCACCCGGTATAAATCGATATGGAAGATTTTCAAATCATTGATTTCATAAGGTTCAATCAAAGTAAAGGTTGGACTATTGATGAAATTTTCTATACCTAGACAATTTAAAACCTCTTTAACCAAAGTGGTTTTTCCAGTGCCTAAGTCTCCGGAAAGATGAATAGAAATCGGGAAATTATTTTCTTCACTTAGAAAAGAAGCGATTTTTGCTGCAAGCTGTTTTGTTTCATCAAGGCTTGATAAGACAAGTTCTTTATTCATCCTTCATTTTCATAAAGTTAAATAAATCAGAAGGCATCAAGGATTTCATATCATGCTTTTCAATATAACTATCTGCTGCGCTTGCATGCATATCCACTCCTAAGCAAGCAGCATCTATGGACGATAATCCTTGAGCAAGTAATCCAGAAACCAGTCCAGAAAGAACATCACCCATGCCGCCTATGGCCATACCTGCATTGCCTTTTTTACAAACAAATGAAGTTCTTTTGTTACCAATCAATGTTTCATGGCCTTTCAGGATGACCGTTGCATTGTATTTGTCGCAAAGCTTAGCTAATGCTTGTGGTCTATTTTTTTGAATGGTCGAGACTTTTGTCTTAAGCAATCGCGCTGCCTCTCCTGGATGAGGCGTAAGGATTAATTTTTTTGGCAATTTAATTTTCAGTCTGTCTTCAGAGAGGATATTCAATCCGTCAGCATCAATCAAAATCGGTAGATTTTCTTTTGCTGCAAAGTTTGTCGCTTTATATAACATCTGATCAGCCCAATAATTTCTACCCAATCCTGGACCAATACAAATGAGTGTTTTATCAGGCAAGTGACTCTCCAAGTCAGAGATGCTTTCTACAGTTTTCGTCATAACTTCTGGACAATATGCCAAAGCTGCAGATAGGTGATCTTTTCTTGAAGCTAAGGTTGCCAAACCTGCACCACTTGCAAGAACTCCTCTTGAGGCAAGAAGGGCAGCGCCACCAAAACCGAGATTTCCTGCAATTACTAAAACATGACCGTAGTCTCCTTTATTAGAATTGGGATTTCTGACTAGCTTTTTTTCGATATTTTTAGATTTAAATTCTTTGATTTTCAATTTGTATAAAAATTTATTAAATATATTATGTACAAACAATCCTAAAATCTAAAATTTATATGTCAGAAAAAGATTCTAAAGATATCAAAGTTGAGAAAAATCCCAAGATCAACATTCATCAAGCTGATCCTTCCTTACCGCCATCGGAACCTAAACCTGCAGCTACGGTGTTGCTCGTCAGGACTATCAAAGAAGCAGTAGAAGTATTTATGATTCAAAGATCAATCAAAACAAATTTTGGCGGTGCGTGGGTATTTCCTGGAGGAAAATTAGATGAATACGATCTCAAGGATGATATCAATAATTATTGCCGTGGTTTAACAGATGAAGTTGCATCGCAATTATTAGGCGTTAAATCAGGTGGGCTTAATTATTGGATTGCTTGTATCAGAGAATGTTTTGAAGAATGTGGCGTTTTACTCGCTTATCGAAGTAATGGTGAGGTCTTCGGGTCCTCAGAAGGTAAAGAAAAAGAAGTTCTCAATGAATATCGAGATAAATTGAATCGAGGTGAGCCAGTTTTATTAGAACTGTGTCAAAAATTGGATTTGCAACTAGCTGTTGATCGCTTGGCTTACATCTCACATTGGGTTACCCCAAAATCTGAAGCTAAAAGATACAGCACGCATTTTTTCATTGCGCTGTTTCCTGAAGGTCAAACTGCCAAACATGATGGCAGCGAAGGTGTAAAAAGTATTTGGATAAAACCTGAAGATGCTCTCGCTCAAGGAGAAAAGGGCGAGTTTCCAATAATTTTCCCAACCATCAAGAATTTAGAATCCATTAGAGGTTTCACCGATACTGAAACACTGTTAAATAATAAAGTGGAAGACCAAAACAATATTGTGACAGTGGAGCCAAAAATTTTCATGCAAGATGGAAAAATGGTCTTGCTTATGCCAGGAGATGAAGGTTATGACGATCACTGAGTTATCGCCATTAGTCAGAAGAATCACAGCAGGCAATTCCAGTGTCTTCACAGGTCCCGGGACGAATACTTATCTTGTGGGTACAGAAGAAATTACGGTGATTGATCCAGGTCCTGCCATGCCAGAACACATTGAAAACATTGCTAAAGCTTGTGGCGATGACATCAAGCAAATCCTAGTAACTCATACCCATCCTGATCATTCTCCTGGAGCCAAGTTGCTTCATCAACGAACCGCAGCGCCGGTTATGGGAATGTATGCCCTTCACAAACAAACTCAGGATAAAACCTTCAAAGCCAATAAAGTCTTAGAAGACGGTGATGAAATCAGAGAAATTGAGTACACCTTAAAAGCCATTCATACTCCAGGACACGCTTCAAATCACCTTTGTTATCTCTTAGAAGAAGAGAAAATGATCTTTACCGGCGATCACATTATGGAAGGCTCCACAGTGGTCATAGGACCGCCTGATGGCAACATGAAGCAATATATTGAGTCCTTGGAAAAGCTCAAACAATTTGATATTTCTTTGATTGCCCCAGGACATGGAAATCTTATGAAAGACCCCAAAAGCGTTGTGGATTGGATTGTCAGTCATAGAATGTTTAGAGAGAAGAAAGTAGTCGATGCCTTAACAGAATTTTCAAAAGCCAACTTAGACCAATTGGTTGAAAAGGTCTATGACGATGTCGATGAAAGGCTCCATGGCATTGCAAGAGCTTCTCTTTTAGCCCACTTGAATAAATTAATCGAAGAAGATAAAGCCGTTAACCAAGGTGATGAATTTCACTGGAAAGGCTAATCTTTAAACTTTACGCCACAACCACCATGCCCACAGTAACCGTTGGGGTTTTTCGCTAAGTATTGCTGATGATAATCCTCAGCATAGAATTCTTCGGAAACCGGTAAGATTTCTGTGACAATGTCTCCAAAGCCATTGGCATCTAACTTTGTTTGATAAATTTCTTTAGTTTTGAGCGCCAGCAATTCTTGAGCTTTATCAAAAAAATAAATTCCAGATCGGTATTGGGTTCCAGCATCTCCACCTTGACGCATGAATTGGGTAGGGTCATGACCTTCCCAAAAAACTTGCAACAGTTCTTCTAAATTGGAAGCATCTTTATAAGTTACAAAAACAATTTCAGAGTGGGCAGTCAATCCCGAACAAACCTCTTCATAAGTAGGGTTGGGCGTGTGTCCAGCAGCATAGCCAACACCGGTAACTTTGACATAATCCAAGTCCCAAAACATTTTTTCTGCTCCCCAAAAGCAGCCCATACCAAAGAGTATTCTGGGACTATCTTGAGACATGCACTCGGACATAGGTGCACCGGTCACGAAGTGATTTTCTGGATTGTAAATTGCCTGAGTTCTACCAGGTAGACAATCTTCTTTTATAGGTATTTCTAAACTTTTGAATCCAAACATTTATTTATTTAATCTTTCTTTGATCAAGATGTCTACGATACTGGGATCCGCAAGGGTGGTAGTATCTCCCAAATTATCCAATTCGTTTTCTGCAATTTTTCTTAAAATTCTACGCATGATTTTTCCTGATCGAGTTTTGGGTAAATCGTAACAGAATTGAATGGAATCCGGTTTTGCTATGGGACCAATTTCTTTGACGATGAGTTCAATTAATTCTTGATGGATTACATTCGAAGCTTGTGCTTCTTTCATAAGGTTCACATAACAATAAATTCCCTGTCCCTTGATATCATGTTCAAAACCAACTACCGCAGCTTCTGCGACTGCTTCGTGTAAAACCAAAGCACTTTCTATCTCTGCAGTACCCAAGCGATGTCCAGAGACATTTAAGACATCATCAACTCGTCCTGTGATTCTATAAAAACCATCTGCATCTCGCTCAGCACCATCTCCTGTGAAATAAAAACCTTTGTAAGTTGAATAGTAGGTTTCGACACATCTCTGATGATCTCCATAAACTGTTCTGATTTGTGATGGCCAAGAACTTTTTACGACTAAATTGCCTTTACCCGGGCCTTCGATTTCATTGCCTTCTTCATCCACAAGCGCAGGATTGACCCCAAGGAAAGGTTTACCAGCACAACCTGGCTTTTGATCAGAAAATCCTGCCAAACCAGAAATCATGATGCCACCGGTTTCAGTTTGCCACCAAGTGTCGACTATTGGGCATTTCCCTTTACCCACCTCATGGTAATACCACTCCCAGGCTTCTGGATTTATAGGCTCTCCGACCGTACCCAATACTTCCAAAGAATCTCTTGAAGAGGACTGCAAAGGCTCATTGCCATGGGCCATGAGCGCTCTGATCGCAGTAGGGGCGGTATAAAAAATATTTACTTGATGTTTATCAATCACATCCCAGAATCTAGAAACATCTGGATATGTCGGTATACCTTCAAACATCAAAGTCGTTGAGGCATTTGCTAAAGGACCATAGACAATATAAGTATGACCTGTAACCCAGCCGACGTCCGCGGTGCACCAGTAAATACTGTCTTCTTTTAAATTAAATATGTATCTATGGCTTAAGGCTGCTCCCAACAAATATCCCCCAGTGGTATGCAGGACACCTTTAGGTTTTCCTGTTGAGCCCGAAGTATAAAGAATGAAAAGCGGGTCTTCGGCATCCATCTCTTCACAAGGACAGTCCGCATCAAAATTTTCAATGTTCTGATAATAGTCGACATCCACTTCATTTGTTTCAATGATAGGGCTCTCCGTTCGGTTAACAACTACTGCGCTGTGCACATTGGGACAGTCTTTAAGAGCTTCATCCACATTATTTTTTAGAGGGACATGTTTTCCTCCTCTGATTCCTTCGTTTGCGGTTACAACTGCGGTGCAATCCGAGTCTAAGATTCTATCTTTCAGTGATTCAATGGAAAATCCTCCAAAGACTACAGAGTGAATTGCACCAATTCTGGCACAAGCCAACATCGCATAAGCTGCCTCAGGAATCATTGGCATGTAAATACAAACTCTATCGCCTTTTTTTATATTTCTGGATTTTAAGAGATTGGCAAACTGGCAAACGTTTTTATGCAGCTCTTGAAAGGAAATTTCTTTATTATCATTAGGATTATCACCTTCCCAAATGATGGCAGTTTTGTTTGCATACATTTCTAGATGACGATCAACACAATTAAAACAGGCATTCAATTTTCCTGTTTTAAACCAGGCTACTTCGCCTGCTTCCAAATTAGATGCATTCACTTCATTCCAATTAGAAAACCAATCTAAAGTTTCTTCAGCTTTGTTTTTCCAGAAGCTCTCTGGATTATTTATTGAGTCTTGATATTCAGCATTGAAATCTTCTTCAGAGATTATCGAGTTTTTCTTATTTGCTTCGTTAACCGAATAAGTTTTCATTAAATAATTCTATCTTGAAAACTTCAGTCAAAGCTAAAGTTTTTAAATTCTTGAGCTTGACAGTTTATTTCTTTCAGCGGGTTTATGAAAAAGTCACGATTTTGCCAATCGTAGTGTGGCACTTTTAATAAAGGTGTTTCTATTTTTTCGTCATCAAAAAATATTATGTCGATATCAATGGTTCGAGGTTTCATATGAGAATCTTTTTTGCGTTTGAGTTTTTTTTCAATTTTCTGAAGATGCTCAAGAAGTGTTAAGGGAGAAAGCCTTGTTTCAACTTCCAAAGCAAGATTGAAAAAAAAAGGCTGTTCGATTGGGCCGTATGCAGGAGACTTATAGATTTCGCTTTCTTGAAGAATTTTTGTTGTAGAAAGAGAACTTATTTCTGTTTTAGCATTCGTGAGGTTTTTTGACCGATTGCCTAAATTAGAACCTAATACCAAGTACGCAAGATGCGATGCCATTAACCAAACTGTTGTTTTTCTTTTATCTCGTCAACGGTTTTGCAATCAATGCATTTGGTTGCAGTGGGTCTGGCTTCTAGTCTCTTGATACCAATTTCAACTCCACAAGATTCACAATAACCGTAAAGATTATCTTCTAAATCCTTAAGAGAAAGATCAATCTTTGTTATAAGTTTTCGTTCTCTTTCCCTTTTTCTTAGTTCCAACATAAATTCTTCTTCTTTTGCAGCGCGATCCAAAGAATCTGGAAAATTACTTTGATCTTGTTGCATTAATTGTTCGGTTTTTTCTTGTTCTTCAATAAGAGCTTCTTTCCAAGCAGTAAGCATTCCTAAAAAATGCTTCTGCTGATTTTTATTCATATATTTTTCTGATTTCTTTGATCTATAAGGCTGGAAATTCTTTAAGAAAGCAGAAAAATCCGTTGGTGAGACACCAACGCTAGCTGCGACTTTCTTTGGTGCCTTTTTAGCAACAGTTGTTTTTTTTACTGGTTTAGCTGACTTTTTTAGAGCGGCTTTTTTAACCGGCTTTTTTTGTACCTTGGTTACTTTTTTAGCTACAGGCTTTTTTGCTTTGATGGTTTTTTTGGAATTTTTAGTAGCCATGATTTTGAAGAGCAGAATTTATCAAAAGAAGATGAAAGTATCCAGTTAATTTTTCCTATTTTTTAAAAAACTCGTTTAAATATTCTATATACTTATTTTTTTTTAGTCTCGGTCCAATTTCAGCTACTCCTTTAGAGGCCAAAAAATTACCAAATCTTACTGATTTATCATTTTCCCAGCCTTCGCTTAAACCGTGAATTACTCCACCCGCAAACATGTCCCCAGCACCATTGGTATCAACAGCTGTTGTTTCATAAGCAGGCACTTCATAGGTCTTATTTTCTTCAAGAATAATAGTTGGGTTTACTCCGTTAGTGATAAAAATTGTTTTTGAATAGTTAAGTAGCTCATCAAACACATGAGCATCACAAAAAGTTGTTGCTTCTTCATGATTGCAAAATAAATAATCAATTTTCGTATCCATCCATGACTTAAGTTCATCTTTAAAACCAGCAACAATCCCTGGATCGGAGAGACTCAAAGATATTTTGACACCAGTTTTATGACAGCTATCTATTAGTCTTTTTGCGGTATCTTTTGTATCTGGCGAAGTGACAACATAAGCCTCCATGAAAAGTAGATCTGCCGAGGAAACCTGTTTCAGATTTATTTCAGAAAATTTTGTTTCAGAACTCACTCCAAGAAACGTATTCATGGTTCTTTCGGCATCGGGAGTTATTAGAACAATACAGTTACCGGTTTTACCTTTTGATGACGTGATGCAATTTGATATTTCAATATTGTTATCTTTCAAATCGGAATTATAGATTTCTCCATCTTCATCTTGAGCAACTTTTCCAATAAAACCAGAACTAGTTCCTAGAGCTGCAGTTGCGTAAATACTATTTGTTGCCGATCCTCCGCACGAAGAAATTTGATCGTAATTTTGGTCTTGAAGAAAAGTAAGTAACTGATTCTGTTCCACTTCAGAATTTAAAGTCATCAAGCCTTTATCTATTCCTAGAGCGTTAAGCGCATCATCTTTGATGAGAAATTGTTTATCAACTAGCGCAGCACCAAAACCAATAACTTTCATAATTTATTGTACTCATCTATAACATTACAAGGATTTTTATAGAGGGCT
>Ga0228615_1001880_pt1 | contig 10327 bp, 6 predicted proteins | sample 16DmetaG_FD_190530 | JGI IMG/M metagenome (GOLD analysis project Ga0228615, IMG submission 190530) | Seawater microbial communities from Monterey Bay, California, United States - 16D | ecosystem: Environmental > Aquatic > Marine > Coastal | place: USA: California | collected 2016-10-17
ACATACTTTCAGATGTTTCATTTTTAATGAGAAATGGAGAATTTATGTATCTAATTGGAAAAACTGGAAGCGGAAAAAGTAGTTTGCTTAAAATTCTGTATGGAGAAATAAAAATTAAAGATGGAACTGGAGAAGTAGCTGGGATGGATATTTTAAATATCAAAGAAAAAAACATACCTTTTTTAAGAAGAAAATTAGGTGTTGTATTTCAAGATTTTAAACTTTTACCTGATCGTTCCATTGAAAAAAATTTAGAGTTTGTATTAAAAGCAACAGACTGGAGTGATAAAAAAAAGATTAGTGACAGGATATCGAAAGTGTTAGAAAAAGTAAAACTATCCGAGACTCTAAAAAAATTTCCACACGAGCTTTCAGGTGGAGAACAACAGAGAATCGCTATTGCCAGAGCTATTTTAAACGATCCTGAGTTAATTTTAGCCGACGAGCCAACTGGAAACCTTGATCCAGCGACAAGTGCTGAAATAATGGAAGTTTTAAAAGATATAAACAACAATGGAACTACTATTTTAATAGCAACTCATGATTATGATATCATATCGAAATTTCCAGCAAAAACTCTTAGAATTGAAGATGGAAAATTTTATCAGCTTCAAGAAAAAAAATAATTAAATATTACCTTTTCTCTTTCTTTCGTTTTCGTCAAGATATATTTTTCTTAATCTGATAGTTTCAGGCGTAACCTCAACATATTCATCTTTTTGAATATATTCCAAAGCCTCTTCTAATCCAAATTTTATTGGTGGAGCTAACTTAACTTTATCATCACTTCCAGAGGCTCTTACATTTGATAGTTTTTTTGTTTTGGTAACATTAACAACAATATCATCTGCCCTGGTGTTTTCACCAATTACTTGACCAGTATATATAGCATCTCCGGGATGGACAAAAAACTTTCCTCGATCCTGTAATTTATCTAAAGAGTATGGAATAGCAGTTCCCTGCTCCATTGAAATTAATGACCCTGTTAATCTTTTTGGCATTTCCCCTTTGTAAGGTTGAAACTCAATGAACCTATGATTCATAATTGCTTCTCCGGCCGATGCTGTAATTAATAAGTTTCTTAAACCTATAATTCCTCTTGAGGGAATCATGAACTTACAAATCATTCTTGAACCTTTCCCATCCATACTCACCATTTCTCCTTTTCTAACAGCAACCATTTCAATGGCTTTTCCAGAAACATGTTCTGGCAAATCAATTATCAACTCTTCAACAGGTTCTGACTTAACCCCATTAATATCTTTTATAATAACTTGGGGTTGTCCAATTTGAAGCTCATAACCCTCTCTTCTCATTGTTTCAATAAGGACAGATAAATGCAGTACTCCTCTTCCAAAAACCAAAAATTTATCAGCTGAACCAGTATCTTCAAGTCTCATTGCAAGATTTTTTTCTAGTTCTTTTTCTAACCTATCTTTTATATGTCTTGAGGTAACATATTTTCCTTCTTTTCCAAAAAAAGGAGAGTCATTAATTGTAAAGAGCATACTCATTGTAGGCTCATCTATATTTATGGTTGGTAATGCATCAGGATTTTCAAAATCAGCTATTGTATCGCCAATTTCAAAATTATCAAGTCCAACTACTGCACAAATATCACCAGCATCAACCCTGTCGACTTTTAACTTCCCTAAACCATCAAAAACATTGAGTTCTTTAACTCTTGATTTATGTACTGATCCATCTCTTTTGACTAAGCTAATATTATCACCTTGATTCAAAACCCCTCTTTGTAATCTTCCAATGGCCACTCTTCCAGTGAAGGAAGAATAATCCAATGAGGTTATTAGCATTTGAGTAGTACCTTGTGTAATTTTTGGAGCGGGAATATGTTTGATTACAGAATCTAATAGCGGTTCAACACTATCAGTTTGGTTTTTCCAATCCTCAGACATCCAATTGTTTTTAGCCGAACCGTATATAACTGGAAAATCTAATTGCCATTCCTCTGCATCTAAATCAAACATTAAATCAAATACTGATTCATAAACTTCTTCAGGAGTACAATTTTCCTTATCCACTTTATTTACTACCACCAAAGGTTTTAATTTAAGTTCTAATGCTTTTTGTAATACAAACCGAGTTTGTGGCATAGGCCCTTCAAAAGCATCAACTAAAAGTAAAACTCCATCAGCCATATTTAACACTCTTTCCACTTCACCTCCAAAATCCGCGTGACCTGGTGTGTCAATAATATTAATTTTAACACCCTTGTAACTAACAGAAACATTTTTAGACAAAATAGTTATTCCTCTTTCTTTTTCAATATCATTATTATCTAAAATAAGCTCTCCTACATCCTTATTTTCTCTAAATAATTTACAATGATGTAAAATTTTATCAACCAATGTTGTCTTACCGTGATCAACGTGGGCTATAATTGCTATATTTCTGATAGAATCCATACTACTTAATTTCGCGCAAATGTAATGTCTTTTTAGATACTAATCACATAAAAGATTATAACTAGATATTATTATTAAATTTGACTTAAATTTATTTTATTATATGATTGATAAAATCAAAAATATTAGACACATTGACTCAAACAACTTCTTTTTAATAGCAGGCCCTTGTGCAATTGAAGGAAAGGAGATGGCTTTTGAAATTGCCGAAAAAATATACGAGATTGCCGAAAGACTAGAGATACCTTTTATTTTTAAGGGAAGTTTTAAAAAAGCTAACCGTAGTCGACTAGACAGTTTTACAGGAATTGGAGATGAAAAAGCATTAGAAATCTTAAAAGAAGTTGGTAAAAAATTTCAAATTCCAACCATAACAGATATTCATGAAATTAAGGACGCTGAACTTGCTGCAAAGTTTGTAGACATTCTTCAAATACCAGCTTTTTTAGTTAGACAGACCGATTTATTGGTTGCTGCTGCTAATACTGGAAAACACGTTAGTCTTAAAAAGGGACAATTCATGAGTCCTGAAAGCATGATGCATGCGGTTAAAAAAATAAATGATTCTGGAAATAAAAATGCATTGATAACAGAAAGAGGTAGTATGTTTGGATACCAGGATTTATTAGTTGATTTTAGAGGAATTCCTACCATGAAGAAGTTTGCTCCTGTGATATTAGATATTACTCATTCACTTCAACAACCAAACCAATTATCTGGTGTGACAGGTGGAAAACCAGAAATGATAGAAACAATTGCTAAAGCAGGAATTGCAACAGGTGTGGACGGAATTTTTATAGAAACTCATTTTGATCCAAAAAACGCTAAAAGTGATGGAGCTAATATGCTAGATATTAGTAAATTAGAAAGTCTATTAGAAAAGTTAATCAAATTAAGAAAAGCAACTAACTCATTTAAATAATTCAAATTAATCTATATTTGCTTTTGCAAATTTTTGATCTTTGAAAATAATTGGGGTCGACTGGTTTTGACAGCGAGTCCGATTGAATGGTAAGCAGTTCGAGCTCTGGACTATAGCTCGTTAATATTCTAGTACCAAACTTTAAATGGCGAAAACAATTACGCTCTTGCAGCCTAATAACTGAATTATAGTAAGTTAAGGCCTTGTCCCGCCAGGCGGGAAAGTGAGATGTCTCAGAACAGCCCTTGTTGACGGCGGTTCATTTTGAGACACCATCAAAGTCAACATAGAAATCTTAAGGCTTTGGTAAGGTTTCAAAATAAAAAAGCTAAGTAGTATTTAGGCAGTTTTCAGTCAGAATATTATCGAAAATTAATTGAAAACTATATCTGTAGAAAGCTATTTTGTCGCTTGTTTGGACGAGGGTTCGATTCCCTCCGACTCCACTTTTTATTCCCAAGAATAATTTTTTATTCTTGGGAATATTTTTTTCTAAAAACAACTAAATCCTCCCAAAAAATTATTCGATTTCATCACCTTCGCTTAACAGTTCTAACCTTGTTAATTCAACTTAATTAAACAAGTATCACTATCCCTGGTCAGTGTAAAAGAAGTCTGCGTCAATTTACCTTTGAGGGAAACGATGATGTCATATTCACCAAAAAATGCAGAGGTGGTAAAACTGCCATTTTTGTCTGTCTTTCCATGTTCTTTGGTCCACCATTCATTGAATACCAATTCACGATAGACTGTGCCGTTTGGTTTTTCAGACCAATCTTCTCTAAACAATGCGGTAGGCGGACGGAAAATGTTACCTTCCCAGAATCCCCAAAACTGGATTCCAACAACAGATGGATGGCTGAAACAAAGAGTCATGAAGTTTCGTGTAAATTCTCCTTGTTTGTCTTCATCACTTCCATCGGCAGTAAATTCAGTGATTCGAATGGGAAGTCCCCGTGAGGCGATTTTATCAAGTTTTCCTTCAACTATCTGAATGTCCGGATAACCTCGGAAATGGCTTTGCAGTCCAATTCCATCAAGTAAGCCAGATGCATTTACATGATCTATCCATTTAAAATATTTCTGAATTTGGGTTGAATCATTTTCCGGGGAGGAAAGGATTCCTGATTCGTTAAGATATAGGTTTCCCTCAGGCAGATTTTTTCGTGTTTGTTCAAACCATGCAATGGATTCCTCAATACCGAAAACCTGATTTCCCCGTGCCTGACCTGCTCCTTCGGCCTCACGACCAGGGCGAATTCTACCTACCGGATGATTCACTACGTCCCATTCATCGATGGCAAACTTTGTTTGAGTTGCTTTGTCATCAATTGCGCCCATGACCGCTCTCACCAGGGCACCTTTTCCTTCCTCATCATGAATTTTGATAAAGGCTTTGGAGGAGTTACGCAGGCCATTACCTGTCATGAGATGTCCCCTGATCTTGATCCTGTTTGAATGAGTCCAATTAAGAGCCTTTATCGTAGCGTCTGGAGCCATTTTTTCACCTAAATCGCCACTCCATGCTTTTACCTTTAAAGCGTTTTCGAAGGTGCCAGAATTAAAAAGTTCGATTATTTTTTGATTATAAGCTTCCTGTTGTGGATCATTGATATAGGCAACTTTGAAGGCGGAACCAAACTCGAATGCGTGACGTGTCATCAATACCTGGATATCTGCATTTTTAACAGGCTGCCCTTTGCTATCCACGACCTTCACTTGAAAAGGTGCTTTACGTACCTCTTCAATTCTTTTGTTGGTAGAAGTTAGCCACTCCGAGTAAGTTTGAGATTGGCCGGGAGTAGATAATCCCAGCATAAGTATGGAAATAAAACAGAAGATAGATTTAGTATTTTTCATGTGGTGCGTTTTAATATTTGCGTCTCATTTAAAATTAATTAGAATTAAGACAAAAAGATTTGGTAAAGGTTTATTTTATAAAATTTCAAGAATGTTTTGAGGTGGATTTGCAAATATTAAATAGTGTGTATTTCATATTATTTTCAGTTCTAATGGTAGCCAACTGGTTATATCCAAACAAAAACTTGTGTTAATAGTAGTTACATAATTTAACTCTGTTAATATTGCATTTTACTGAAATAATTTAGAATTTTAGAAGATATTTAAAACAAGTAATATTGCAGTATTTGTGTTCCCGTCGACTCCACAAATACCCTTGTAAGTCTATGAGTTACAAGGGTATTTTTATAAATTAAACACCATTCGTTAATTTATTTGAAATAAAATTTTTGCTCGTTAACTATCTCACCGTCAACCCCATGATGATTAAAGGATATACTTTTTCTTCCAAATTTATTTTTAACAATATTAACATTCATAAAACCTCCTTTAGTTCTTAAAAATTTGTGCTCTGCTCTAACTCCTTGCTTTGCTACTTGCCATGCATTAGGTTGATGATTATCTGTGCCTGCTCCACAACAAAATTCCCATAAATTAGTATTGTTATAATTTGTTACATATTGCCAATGTCTGTCTCCATTGCATATATAAATATTACTACATTTATTTAATTCATTTAAAATTTCTTCTTTTTCAAATTTAAAATTATCATTAGCATGATTATCACTTTTATTATCACGGTCTGGACCAAGTATGGGGTTTGCTGAAATTAAAACTTTAAAAGTCGCTTTTGATTTTCTTAATGTATTGAAAAACCACTTCTTTTGATCTTTTCCCCAAATAGTTTTTTCTGGACCATCAGGATCTGAATTTCTACTTCTGTAATTTCTTGAATCTAACAACCATATTTGAAGATCTTTTCCCCACAAAATTGTTTTATAAGATTTTTCATTTGATGGAAACTGTTCTTTATCAAATATTTCTACTCCCCTCTCAAAGGCTACAGTACCGTAACTCATTCCAGGATAGGAATCATTACATAGTGTGTCATGATCGTCTTTCATGAAATAAGATGTCGTATGATTATAAAATTCTTTTTGATTAGGTAGTGCAAAAAGTCTGTTCCATTTAAAACGCATTAGCGATTCAGTTAACGCCCAAGGCTGAGGTTTATCGTAATACTCAATATCTCCGGTGTGAACATAAAAATCTGGATTCATTTTCTTCATTGAAGGATAAATCTTATGTCCATTATCAAAGTCATCTCTTCTGATAAAATCATGACACGAAACTATACAAAAGGAAATGTTTTTTTCAACATTATCCTCTGGGGGAGTTACAAAAGTTGCAGAAAAAGAGTCTGAAACTATAGGGTTGTTTTTATCTTTTCTAGAGAAAAAATTAATAATGTATTTAGTGTTTGAAGACAGACCTATTAACTTCCATTGAATAGTAAAGTCTTTTTCAGAATCATTAGGCTTCCAATCAATTGTATTTCTCTTTAATTTATCATTTTCGGGATAATATTCTATTTTCGCCTCACCTTCAACTCCAATACAAGCACCTTGCATATCCTTCAATTTTAATCCAAAAGGAATTTGAGCTTTATAAATTTCTTTTGGATTTTTTAATTTACTTAGATAGGATTTATGATCCTCTTTCGAAATGTCAATAAATTTTTCTCCCTTCCAGTTAGCATTTGGCTTTTTTGTTAATCGTGACCAAATTGAAATTGAATTTTGATCAGCCCATCCGTTCTTACATCCATTTCCAAAATAAGGGCCGTCTGACTTATTTAAAAATAAATCTTCATATATAGATTGATTTGAAATCATAACACCACTAGACATAATTGATGTTTTCTTAACAAAAGATCTTCTCGAAATATTTTTATTAGTTTTCATTAAAAAAACTTATTTTAAACGCAGTTGTCCATTTCGAACCCTTTGAGGATGATTCCCGACTGGAACTTCAGCAACTACTTTTGCTGTAGCATAATCAACTACTGAAACTTTGTTAAGCCCACTTATCGACACATAAGCCTTTGTACCATCTTTGCTTGAAGTGGCCCAGTATGGCTTTGCTTCTTTTGGATCATCAGAAAGTTTAATAGTACTATATTTAAAGGTTTCCCTATCCACTATAGCGATATAACCGTCCATAGTACCCGCTACACAAATAGTCTTATCATCTCCACTTAGAGAAATACCATGATGCCCTGAGGCTAAAAGGTGACCTCCAGGCGACAGATTTTTGTTTGCTTTAGGAATAGGTAAATCTAATTTTCGTGTTATTTTATCATTCTCTATATCGTATTCAAAAAACCCATGGAACAATGAAATTTGTAAATAAGCAAATTTTTCATCTTTTGTAATGGCCATTGGACGTATTGCTCGGTCAATCCAATCAAAACCGGCTTCTTCCAATTTTTGCTTCATATCAACACGACGTATCACTTCATAGTTGTTAGCGTCAACAATCTGAAACCAACGATCCCCCTTTAAAAAGTCAAGATTTGGCGACGCAAAAAAGACTTTACCGATACTGGCATGGTATATTTTTTTACCATCTTCTGAATATGTATTTTCATGGGGTTGGTCTCCAGATTCAAAACCACCAATGATTTCACCAGTTGAAACATCAATAGCATGTACCTTTCGCGCAGTTGAGGCAGAAACTAAAAAGGTTTTACCATCAGGAGATATAGCTGAATGGTCAGATCTAATACCTTCCACAGGTGTTCGCCAAACAATTTGCCCTGAATTGACATCGATAGCAACAACGTCAGCGAAACTTGGTCTTGAAGCATAAATGTACCTGCCATCATTTGATGTAAACATATCGTCAACCAATTGATCATTGCCTTCACCAATGTATTCCCTAATAAAACCTGAAGCAAGACTTCTTAGACCTGAATAGATTTCTTCAAATCTTTCCTCTCGGTCTGGCATGGCACTTAATTTTTTTATGATTTTAAAAGTTTTTGGGTCAAAAATAGTAATGACACCGTCCCAGTTATTACCTGCCAGCACAACATCCTGTAAAGGTATACTGTCATGGACTGTTGCGGCATTTTTTTCAGGGTGAAGTGTAAACGAGGGATATTCTCTATCAGGTCTCTGCCCTAAATTATAAAGGTAGATTACTAAAAGTATTAAACCTGTAAGAAGTGTAACTAAAATTATTTTTTTTCTCATCAATAAATTTTTAATAGTCTAATTAATGGTTAGAATTTATGTTACTAGGAATGGAACAATCATTAATTTTTTCTAAACAATTGATTAATGAATCGTCATTACTGTAATTTAGACTATAACATTGACAATTCATGTACCAGTTCATGAACGCATTAACAGATTCTGAATTTGTAGGAAAAAAAGATTCATTTACCAATAAAGGTAATAAATCTTTCAATTCAACTTTATTTAATTTGTTTTCAGCTTTTGGATTATATTTTATTCTAATAATAGTTGTACAATTGATAGCCTTTGGATTGAATCTTTTAAATTCGTATGGATTCAAATATTTGATTTTTCCTTTACTAACATTAAATGTATTACTTAGTTTTTCATTTTTAAATAAATCAATTATTTTTTTAAAAGAGGGCTCTTTTATAGAAATTGCATTTGGAAAATTACCAATTTTACCTTCTCTGGAAAGTGGGGTGATATCGTCAGCAATTAAATCATAGCCATTTTTAGATAATATTGCACAAGAGGTGCTTTTTCCACTTCCTGATTCTCCAATTATAACAAAAGCATTATTAGCCTTGGATACAGTACTAGCATGTAAAAAACCTGACCACTTATCCTCCTTAATATCATGAAAATCACACATAATTAGTGATAAAAGTTTTCCAGTTAAATAATGTATTTCATTATTATCCCAAGAACCTAAATTAATATTGTCGTCATTTAAAAAATTTCGGCCATTAGCATTAAATACATAATAGTTTTTTGATTCACTAACACTAGAATCTCTAAGATGGAAAAGCTGACCAATAACTGTATTTATAATTTGCTGATTATCATAATTAATTGTGTAGTAAGTATCAACTAATTTAAATTTGAATTTTTTAAGATTTTTTGGAATTATATAATTGATTTTAGACTTTGTAGAAATTGATGGTGAATTATTTAATAATTCCTTCAATTCTATATAAATATCACTTGTATTTGAATTGGGAAATTTTGAATGAATCTTTTTTAATAAATCTTTTTTAGAAATTTTATAAAAATCATTAAAGAGTTTTAAGTGTAAATTGGTAACTATCAGAAACTTTTTTGAATTTTTAATAAAAACTAAACAACTTTGACTATCAATTTTTTTTGAGATGAGAAACGAATTTTCCAATTATTTAATTATTCTAAGTTTTTTTAAAGCATAAGCCCTGTAATCCCCTCTTGTAATTAAAGCAATTATTTGTTTTACTCTAATTTTTGGAGATAAAGAAAGAAATAAAAACACATCAATCAAAATTTTATTAAATAAAGAAAAAACATGAAATAAATTAATAAGTTTAAATCTACATTCAAAAAACAACAAGTTAATTGGAGTGTTGTATTTTACAATATCAAAATTTTTCATTACCACTTTGATTTTTTCGAGATGTGAGAAGTTAGAGATTTTATGAGTTAAATCAGGTTTACTTAAATTAAAAACATCAAATAAAGTACGAAAATGAAACGTAGCTCTTAAGCTTCCATAGTCATTAAGCTGAAAATTAATAATTGAGTGGAATAGTAGGTTTGAAGTCTTTGGAATAAAGTTATAATTTATCATCTTTTTAGAGTCAAGAAAATCTTCATGCTTAATTTCCCGATCAGAAATTTTAAAATGTAATTCGATGGCAAATAATTTATTTTTATTAATCATTCTATCTAAGTGCTTTCCATTATTATTAAAAAAAGTTTCGAAGGGAATTTTAATAGGGCTGTAGCTAGATAATTCTAATAAATTTTTAGCTTTCTGAATTTGATCTTTAGCAATTAAAATATCTATATCACCCACCATTCTAATACCAATAGATTCATTGTAAATTGAAGACACTAGAGCAGCACCTTTTAAAAACACATGATTAATATTATTACTTTTTAATAAATGGGAGATTTCATTAACT
>Ga0228615_1001884_pt1 | contig 10315 bp, 10 predicted proteins | sample 16DmetaG_FD_190530 | JGI IMG/M metagenome (GOLD analysis project Ga0228615, IMG submission 190530) | Seawater microbial communities from Monterey Bay, California, United States - 16D | ecosystem: Environmental > Aquatic > Marine > Coastal | place: USA: California | collected 2016-10-17
TAGATTCAATTCGCAAAACTCTAAATTATCCTTTGGATCTACTTCCTTTTTAATGGCATTTACAATTTTTTCTGATTTTGAAATATTTCTAAGCGAACCTCTAACAGAATATCCATTTTTCAACAACTCTACTGCACAGTGATTAGCAATATATCCAGAGATACCTGTCAATAATACTTTTTTATTCATTTTTTTATTTATTTGATAGATTATTTATTATTACTTTTGATTCGATAGCAAAAATAGCAAAATTACTATTGTTTCGATAGTAATAATTATATTTTTATTAATTATGACCTTATTAGCTAAGATTTTTAGATGTGATTGTCCTGTAACTTCAGCTGTAGATATTGTTGGGGATAAATGGACGCTTGTTGTTATAAAATTGATGCTACTAGAACAAAAAAAAACTTTTAAGGAATTCTCAGAAAGTGATGAGTCCATTGCACCAAGTATTTTATCTAACCGATTGAAAACGCTTGAAAAAACAGAATTCATAATTAAAGTCAAACCAAAAGACAATAAAAAAACTAATCACTATTTTCTAACAGAAAAAGGCTTTTCTTTAACTCCAGTTATAATAGAACTAGCCTTGTGGAGTCATAACAATATTAAACCTATTAATGATGAGGAGTTATTAAAAGTTAAGGACAAAAACGAAATGCATCAAATTCTTGTTAAAAGGTATAAACTAAAAACGGCTAAACTTTAAAAGAATAACCGTTTTTATTTAGTTGCGGGGGTAAGACTCGAACTTACGACCTTTGGGTTATGAGCCCAACGAGCTACCAACTGCTCCACCCCGCATTGCAAAGTTAATTTTTGTTTCTATTATTGCAAATTAATATCTGTAAAATGTCACATAAATCTGGTTTTGTTAATATAATAGGAAGTCCAAATGTTGGAAAGTCAACATTAATGAACCAATTAGTAGGTGAAAAGTTATCTATAATTACCTCTAAGATGCAAACAACTCGTCACCGAATAATGGGTATGGTTAATGAAGAGGACTATCAGATAGTTTTTTCTGATACACCAGGAATAATAGATCCACATTACAGACTTCACGAAAACATGATGAAATTTGTTTCGGAAGCACTTAAAGATGCAGATGTTATTCTGATGGTAACAGATATTTACGAAGATCCTAATAAAATGGAAGAGAGACTTGCACAGATAAACAAACTCAGTGTCCCAATTCTGCTTCTTTTAAATAAAATTGATAATTCAGAACAAAAATCTCTTGAAAAATTAGTTAATGAATGGAAATTAAAATTACCTAAAGCAGAAATTTTACCTATTTCTGCTCTACATAATATGAGCATTCAGTTTATACTGCCTAAAATTTTAGAATGGTTGCCAAAAAACCCCCCCTATTTTGACAAAGACCAGTTGACTAATAAAAGCATGCGTTTCTTTGTTTCGGAAATTATACGTGAAAAAATTCTTTTAATTTATCAAAAAGAAGTTCCTTATTCCTGTGAAGTAGTGGTGGAGGAATACAAAGACGAAGAAAAAATTGTTAGAATAAGAGCCAATGTTATGGTCTCTAGAACTAGTCAGAAATCTATCGTAATTGGACATCAAGGAAAGAAAATAAAAAAGCTTGGGACAGATGCTAGGCTAGATATAGAAGCTTTCATCTCTAAAAAGGTATATTTGGAGCTCTTTGTGAAAGTGGATAAAGATTGGAGAGACAAAGAAGGAAAACTAAAAAAATACGGGTATTGAGTAATATAGTAGCCATAGTAGGAAGACCAAATGTTGGAAAATCAACTTTATTCAACAAATTAATAGGTGGAAGAAAAGCGATTGTTAAGGAAGTTAGTGGAGTTACTAGAGATCGCCACTATGGAAAATCTGAGTGGAATGGGAAACAGTTTTCGCTAATTGATACTGGAGGATATGTTTCCGGATCCGATGATATTTTTGAAGGAGAGATTAGAAGACAAGTAAAAATTGCCATTGATGAGGCAACTGTTATTATTTTTGTAGTCGATGTAGAAACGGGAATTACCGATTTAGACGAGTCGGTTGCTAAAATTTTAAGGAGTTCTAATAAACCAATTATCGTAGTTGTTAATAAAGTAGACAACAATGAAAGAATCAATAGTACTTTTGAATTTTATCAATTTGGGTTGGAACATGTTTTTGGAATTAGTGCTATAAATGGTTCTGGAACAGGAGATATGTTAGACCATTTAGCAGAACAATTATATAGCGATGTAGAGGCTCCAAAAAATGAAATTCCTAGAATTGCTATTGTTGGTAAACCCAATGTTGGTAAATCTTCCTTGACCAACGCACTTTTAGGAGTAGATAGAAATATTGTAACTGATATTTCTGGAACTACTAGAGATGCTGTTGATACTCATTTTAATGCTTTCGGTTTTGACCTTACTTTAGTAGATACTGCAGGAATTCGTAAAAAAAGTAAAGTTCATGAAGATATTGAGTTTTATTCAGTAATGCGGGCAATTAGAGCAATTGAAGATTCTGATGTTTGTTTATTTATGATAGATGCCAATGAGGGGGTTCAAAAACAAGATCTGAGTATTTTCTCTGTTATTGAAAAAAATAAAAAGGGAGTAGTATTGCTAATTAATAAATGGGATTCCATAGAAAAAGATACCTCTACTCTAAAAGAGTATGAGGAAAATATTTTGTCTAAAATAGCTCCCTTTACAGATATACCAATATTATTTATTTCGGCATTAAATAAACAAAGAATTCATAAAGCACTGGAATCAGCAATGGAAGTATTTGACAACAGAAAGCAAAAAATTCCAACCTCTAAGTTAAATGAAGTAATGCTTGCAGCAATTGAGAAAAATCCACCTCCAGCCTTAAAAGGAAAATATGTTAAAATCAAATATGTCACACAGCTTCCTACTCATTCTCCAGTATTTGCATTCTTTTGTAATTTACCACAGTATGTAAAAGATCCTTATAAGAGATATTTAGAGAACCAACTTCGAAAAGTTTTCAATTTTAAGGGAGTTCCAATAAGAATTGTTTTCAAAAAGAAATAAAATAATTTCTAGTGAGCAAAACTAGATTTAATTTTTTCTACATAGTCTAATTTTTCCCAAGGAAAAAGTTCAACCTCAACATTGATTTTACTCCCATCAGCAGCAGTGAATTCTTTTTTAATTTTTTCAGGATTTCTACCCATATGTCCATAAGCTGCAGTTTCAGAATAAATAGGGCTTCTTAAGTTAAATCTTTGTTCAATGGCGAATGGACGCATGTCAAAAATTTCATTTAATTTTTCAGCAATTTGACCATCGTTTAAAATTACTTTACTAGTTCCATAAGTATTTACATAAAGACCAACTGGTTCAGCAACACCTATTGCATAAGCAACTTGTACCAGAACCTCTTCTGCAATTCCGGCAGCAACCAAGTTTTTTGCAATATGTCTAGTTGCGTAAGCTGCAGATCGGTCTACTTTACTTGGGTCTTTTCCTGAAAATGCTCCACCTCCATGTGCGCCTTTTCCACCATAAGTATCGACAATTATTTTTCTTCCAGTAAGTCCAGTATCTCCATGAGGTCCACCGATTACAAAAATTCCAGTTGGATTTACATGGTAGTTTATATTTTCATTAAAAAGATTTTGAATATTGGAGGGTAGCAAGTTTTTAACTCTAGGAACTAAAATGTTTATTACATCTTCTTTTATTTTCTTAAGCATGTTAGCCTCAGAGTCAAAATCATCGTGTTGGGTAGAAACAACAATAGCATCTATTTTTATGGGATTGTTTTGATCGTCGTATTCAATGGTTACCTGGGACTTAGAATCGGGTCTCAAGTAAGTCATCTCTTTGCCTTCTTTTCTTAAAGCAGCCAATTCTTTTAAAAGTAAATGTGATATTTCTAAAGGAAGTGGCATATAGCTTTCTGTCTCATTGGTCGCATAACCAAACATCATTCCTTGATCTCCGGCACCTTGGTCCTCCTCATTGCTTCTTTCAACTCCCTGATTTATGTCTGGCGATTGTTCGTGAATAGCAGAAAAAACTCCACAAGAATTACCATCAAACATATACTCGCTCTTGGTATAACCAATTTTATTAATTACTTCTCTAGCTATTTTTTGAACATCTAAGTATGCTTTAGATTTTACTTCGCCAGCTAAAACAACTTGCCCAGTAGTAACTAGTGTCTCGCAAGCAACCTTGGAAGAGGAATCAAACGCTAAGAAATTATCAATGAGAGCGTCAGATATTTGATCAGCTACTTTGTCAGGATGTCCTTCAGAAACAGATTCAGAAGTAAATAAATATGCCATAATTTTAATAAATTTTAGGAAGATTGAACCCTATGTTCTTTTTAGCTTTTTTTGGTGGTTGCAAGCATTCAAATCATTCCACTTGTTAGTGCAACAAAAGTAAAAAAATCTATTTTTAAAAAAAGCTATTTAGTTAATTTTTTAAATAAATCTTCTAGAGTATCTGTTTGTTGTTTTATTTCTAAAATTAGTATTTCGTTCTCTTGAGCATATTTAGAAATTAATTTTCTTAAATCTTTCTTGCCACTGTACTGAAATAGCCATTTTTTATTCTTTTTTTCAATTTTAGTTTTAGGAAAATATTTCTTTAAATGTTTGACATCTATTTTATTTTCAAATTCTACTAAAACCAATTGCTCTTTTGATTTGTTTGTTGGAGTTTCAGTATTTTCAAGATTTCTATCTGCAACAATTTTCCCATTGTTAATCACCACAATACGGTCGCAAATAGATTCCACTTCTTGCATAATATGGGTAGATAGCATTACGGTTTTATCTCTCCCTAATTCTTTAATTAAGCTTCTAATATCTTCCAACTGGTTAGGATCTAAACCACTAGTAGGTTCATCCAAAATTAAAACTTTAGGATCGTGAACTATCGCCTGAGCAATCCCTACTCTTTGTTGGTAGCCTTTTGAAAGTTGTCCTATTTTTTTATGTGCCTCTTTAGACAAACCAACTTTTTCTATTACCTCTTCTACAGAATTTGTTACATTATCTACTTTGTGAATTTGAGCTATAAAAGCAATAGATTCTCTTACGTACATGTCCTCGTATAAAGGATTATTTTCAGGCAAATAGCCTATTTTGGTTTTAACTGCTATTTCATCTTCATGAATAGAGACCCCGTCTACAAGAACATTTCCAGAAGAAGGCTTGATAAAACAAGAAATAATTTTCATAGTAGTAGACTTGCCAGCTCCGTTAGGACCTAAAAATCCAACTATTTCACCAGAATTAACTTTAAAACTAACTTCGTCAAGAGCCAATTGTTCTTGGTAATATTTACTTAATTTTTGTACTTCTATGCTCATTTTATGAAATTATGATGCTAAAATAACGCTTAACAACAGAAATATCTAAATTTTATGAATTGGAATTCATTCTATTGTAAATTTATGCAATGCAAAAAGGTAAAGTATATAGATCTACCGGAAGTTGGTACGACGTAAAATTAGATACAGGTAGTTTTATAAAAGCTAGAATCCAAGGCAAGTTCAGAAATCAATCTATTAAAACCACCAATCCTATTTCAGTTGGGGACGAGGTAGATTTATTAGTTAATGAAAATAATGAAGCCGTAATTAAAAATATACATCCTAGAAAAAATTACATCATTAGAAAATCCGTTAATCTTTCAAAAGAGGCACATATTATTGCTTCTAATTTAGATTTGGCAGTTTTGCTAGTAACGGTTGTAAACCCTTTAACATCCCCTGGATTTATTGATAGATTTACAGTAACTGCTCAGGCTTATAATATTCCACTTTTAATAGTTTTTAATAAGGTGGAGATTTACGATAAAAAAGCAATTGAAAAACTAGAAATATTTGAAAATTCTTATAACAAAGCTGGATACGAAACCATGAGAATGTCTGTTCTGGAAAATTTGTCAATGGATTCATTTATAGAAAAGATTCAAAATAAAACAGTACTTGTTTCTGGTAATAGTGGTGCAGGAAAATCTACCCTTATAAATAAGATAATTCCAGATTTACATTTAAAAACTGGAGAAATTTCTGAAACTCATAACACAGGAAAACATACTACTACTTTTGCTGAAATGTTTGACTTTAATGAAAAAACACAAATTATAGATACACCAGGAATAAAAGGTTTTGGATTGGTAGATTTTGACAAATCTGAGTTGTCTCGATTTTTCCCTGAGATGTTGCAGTTGTTACAAGATTGTAAATTTCATAACTGTAAGCATATAAATGAGCCAGGTTGTGAGGTTTTAAAGCAGATAAATAAAAAGAATTTTTCTGTAACAAGACATCAAAGTTACTTAGCTATGTATCATGAAGACAAGGATTCTAATTACAGAAAAAATAATTATTTGTGAGAGTAGTCGTTCAAAAAGTTAAAAATGCATCTGTTAAAGTCAATAACCATTTGGTTGGAGAAATTAAGAATGGTTTGGTGGTCTTAGCTGGATACGAATCCTCAGATAGTATGGAAGATATTTCTTGGATGGTTCAAAAAATAATTAAAATGAGAATTTTTGAGGATTCTGAAAATAGATTGAATTTTTCAGTCTTAGATGTAAATGGAGAAATCTTATTAATTAGTCAATTTACTTTACATGCATCTGTGAAAAAAGGAAATCGTCCTTCTTACATAAAAGCAGCTGATTCCAAAAAAGCAAAGCAAATGTATGATCAAACAATAAATCAATTTGAAACTGTTTTAAAAAGAAAAATTTCAACTGGAGAGTTTGGAGCTAATATGGAAGTTTCGTTGGTCAATACTGGTCCAGTAACAATAACAATAGATAGCAAGAAAAAAGAATAAAATGAAAGAAATCACAATAAATAAGGCCCAGAAAATGGTAGATAATTGGATAAAAACTTATGGTGTTAGATATTTCAGTGAATTAACCAACATGGCTATTTTAACAGAGGAGGTAGGGGAAGTAGCTAGAATTATTTCTAGAAAGTTCGGTGATCAAAGTGAAAAAAAATCGGATGAAAATTTAGATTTAGCAGATGAGTTAGCGGATGTGCTTTTTGTTGTAATATGCTTGGCAAATCAGACAGGAATTGATTTGGAAAAGGCACTAATGAACAATTTTAATAAAAAAACAAAACGAGATACACATCGTCACGTTGAAAACAAGAAGCTAATAGATTAAATTCTTTTAGTTATTTAACTGATATTTGATATTATGAGTGAGGAAAAAAAACAACCTTCAAAAGAAATCGAACCCAAAAGCAATAAAAAAAATATTTTTTTATTTATCGGTTTGATTTTAATTTCAGGAGCTGCTGCATTTTATCTAATTAATAACAAACCAGCAGAAAAAAAGCAAACTTTTGACGTAGACTCTCTTGAAGAAATGTCAAATGATACAACATTAGCAAGCGATTCTATCATTGCGATTGAAGTTCCCAATTTAGATCTGGATGAGAATAATAATTTAAAAGTCAAATCCACCAAGAAAAAAGCATCAAGATTTAGTATAGAAAATAACCCAAACTATTGGATGGTAGTGAAAGGAAGTAATAGCGACACTACATTTTACACATTGAAAAATAAAAAAACAGGGACTAAATTGTCTAATAGATTTTATAGTAAACGAAAAGCAAATAAAGAGTTAAAAAATTTGCGAAGTATACTTTCTAAATAGATTCTTTTAGACAGAAACTTTTTTCCAAGCTAATTTAACAGGGCAAACTGTCCTTTTATGAGTAATGGCTCTTTATCAAATTTATTATAATGCAGTTCTGAAGACAATATTGATTGACAATTTACATAGCTCAAATATTGAAATATCTCTTGAATAATCGGGATTTACGTCCTCAAATATGAATAATCTGGCAATTATAAATTCTTTAAGCTGATTAAAATTAATTTAATCTATACACAGTTCATTATAAAGAATATTTTTTAAGTTTTATTTCATAAATTTAGAGGATGACACTAAAAAACTTATTTCTAGTTTTTATTATATTTTACTTTAATTCATTTAATGCACAATGCTATTATCAATTGCATATGTACGATAGCTATGGAGATGGATGGAATGGCGCTTTTTTAGAAGTAACGATGAATGGAGTACATGTTGGAGATTTCGATTGTGATGTTTCCTACACATTAGATTCTGTATATTCATTTACCGGAGCTACAATGGATTTTATTTTCCATTCTGGAAATTGGGATAGTGAAATTACATTTGCTATTTTATCTCCTATTGGAGATACACTTATTTATGGTCCTGCACCAAGTGATTTGGACAATTTGCTACATACTTCAAATTCAACATGTCCAAGTACTGTTTCTTGTCTAAATCCTTTTTCTTTAAATGCCAGCGGTTTAACTACAAATTCTGCAAATCTATCCTGGGTACCATCAGCAACAGATACAATATGGAATTTATATTGGGATACTAGTCATATAAATTCTCATCCTGTAAATGGGCTTGGAAATTCAATAAATGGGCTTAATAGTAATAATTATTCTCTTACTGGTCTAAGTCCTTATACAACTTATGATTTTTATGTTCAAGCTGTTTGTGGAGCAAATAGCAACTCGATTTGGTCTGGACCTTTTACTTTCACAACCTTGGTTATTCCAGGAACTTGCGGAGCCTTTATGGTAGAGCTTTACGATTCCTATGGAGATGGATGGAATGGTGGATATCTTGAAATAATTTTAAACGGAACTATTATTGATTCTAATGCCACAATTCAAAATGGTTTTGGACCTGAAAGCATACCTATTCCAATAGATTCTGGAGATGTACTAGATGTTGTATATTATCCAGATCAATGGCCAGAAGAAAATTCTTACACTATTTACGACCAGTCTGGAAATATTATTGTTAATCAAACCAATGTTCAACCAATGAACAATGGACCACTTAGTACTTATGGAGTCCAAGCTTGTGTTTCTTGTAGTTCTCCTATAAGTTTATACGCATCAGGTATTTCTACAAATAATGCAGATTTGTCCTGGGTTTCTGGTGGAAGTGGAGGCAATTCTTGGAATTTAGAGTGGGGAATAAGTGGTTTTTCTCCAAGTTCAGGAACTATGGTTAGTAACTTAAATTCCAATACTTATTCCATGAATTCTTTAAGCCCTGGTACAGCTTATGACTTTTATGTGCAAGAAGTTTGTGGAGCTAACGATATTAGTTCTTGGTCTGGTCCATATACTTTTACTACCAATGCCTTAACAATTGCAGGTAGTTGTGGTATTTTTCAAATTGCGTTAGTTGACAGTTATGGCGATGGATGGAATGGAGGCTATGTGGATATAGAAGTTAACTATTCTATCACTCAAACAATTGCTTTACAAACAGGTTTTGGTCCAGAATATTTCGATATTTCTGTAGATTCTGGCGATGTAATAAATGTTATATATTCTCCAGGAAATTGGGACGATGAAAATTCCTACGAAGTATATAATGAATTAGGAGTAATGGTTGCATCAGAAGCAGGTTCTAATGGGAATGGGCCATCAGATACTTATGGACTTATTGGCTGTCAGTCTGCAGGAAGCGGTACAGTTAACGCACCTTGTGGATGGTTTATTCTTGAAACTTATGATTCTTTGGCAGATGGGTGGAACGGATCCTACATCTCCATTAGCTTGAATGGAATTTCCACACATAATTTAACTATGTACAGCGGAAGTACTACTCAGATAGTTCCATTTATGGTAGATTCTAATACAATTATAGATATTTCTTACCACGAAAATGGAGCAAACGATCAAGAACAAAATGGCTATAAATTAATGGATAATTTGGGAAATATAGTAGCATACGAACTTGGTTCTGTAAATAATGCACCATCAAATACCAATGGGATTTCTGTGTGTCAATCTACTGCTAATAGTACAGAAATTATAAATTTTAATGAGATTTTAATCTATCCAAATCCAGCAAATAATTTGGTTAAAATAACTTCTCAAAAACTAATAAGTAAAATTACAATTACCAATATTCTTGGAGAAGTTGTTTTTGAAAAATACCCTAACCAAACCTTTACAGCTCTCGATGTTTCTAGCTTTTCGAGTAATCTTTATACGATAAATGTAATGTATGGAAAAAGTCAAATAATAGAAAAGCTACTTATCCAACATTAGTTTTTTCCTTACTGGATATAAACATTGTATCTTTTTTTAAATTCCGGAATATTCTTTTTTAGTTTTTTACAATGGGTTTTAGCCTTTAAATTTCCTTGATTAATTGCTTTATTTATGTAAAAATTACTTTTTTCAAAATCTTCTATCCAAAAATATGCATCTGCAAGATTGGAACTTATTAGCCCAGATATTTTCGGGTTTATTCTCGAT
>Ga0228615_1001887_pt1 | contig 10307 bp, 21 predicted proteins | sample 16DmetaG_FD_190530 | JGI IMG/M metagenome (GOLD analysis project Ga0228615, IMG submission 190530) | Seawater microbial communities from Monterey Bay, California, United States - 16D | ecosystem: Environmental > Aquatic > Marine > Coastal | place: USA: California | collected 2016-10-17
AGCCTGTCATCTGTGGTTTTTCACTATTCATCGACATGCTCCATCTCCAGCATTGGGAAATCCACATCAGGTATTCTGTCGAAGCCCACACCAGCGACACGATAACGACGTGCCTTGCCGCCTGTCTTTGGGGACAGACTCATGTAGTCACGGACACTGGTGGATCGAATGCCCACCTCTTTGCCCAGATGTGTATGCAGGTCACCAATACGTTTCACGCGCCAGTTGAAGTCATTGTTCGTTTGACCATCGATCTCTGCTCCGCGTGACCACGAGCCGTGAAGGTTCTGTGTCCAACGGAATGCATACTCTAATGCTTCGTTGTCATCCACGATCTCGACGGGGATGTCTACGATAGCTACGATCTTGGCTTCATTCCCGAATGCGAAATGCACAACCATTACTTCCATTTGTGTAGTCAAAGCTCTTCTCCTTTTGTGAGCAAGTTAGTTATATAACTACTGTAAACCACTTGTCAAGTTGATAATTCCACTACGCAGCAAACCTACCAGTCTGTTGAATACTCCTCGCTGATGCGGGCAATGCCTGCATTGTGGGTGCTATCCCTGCTAATGAGCTGACGGTACATCTTTACCGCTTCCCTCTTATCCTCGCAGATTTCCCAGTGATCATGCAGGTAGACAGGTCCATCATCTGACCAAAGCTGATCGGGTTCACCACGCGACAATCGTTCTGTGTAAAACACAACGTACATTCAATACTCCTTTTCGTTGGAAGGCTTCCAACCATCAACCGTACTTACGGTTGTCTTCTGTCAGCCACCGATCCTCGATCAGTCGAGCAAGCTCTGTGTCATCCATGCAGAACGCCTCGCCGCTGCGCAGCATGTCGGCCACTGTCTCTGGGTATGATTGGATTGCGTCGTGCAGATCGTTGTCGCCGTATCGATAGTCGACCGCATAGGTTGAGGTCAGACCACTGACATTGCCCCAGCCCCAGTAATCCAAGAACTCTTCCTTGCTGGGGTCACGGTGTGCAGCCAGCTTGCCGATCTCTGCACCCACATCGATCAGACGCTCGGTCAGTTGCAGCAGATACGTCAGGTCTTGGTACTCACGGTTGGTATGCTGGTGCATGTAGCCGACAGACAGGTTGGTGCATTCGGGGATGAGATCGACATAGTTGGCACTGTCGGTAAATGTGCCGCCGTCATCTGGCTGGTGGCCCATGTCGAGCAGATCACCAAGTGCCTTGGCAAACTTGTCAGATGCTGTGCGTCTGCTGCCCTGATGCGTGATGATGCTGTTGTTGCCAAAGCGATCGAAGGCAATGCAGTGCTTGTAGTCCTGCAACCAATGATCTTGATCAGTGCCGGTGGATGCTTCTGGATGTTCGACGATCCACTGACTGCCAAGGCCACCCGACTCTTCTGCACGGTGGAAGATGTACAGACCCGGCACTTGTGCCTTGATCATCTGCAACATGATCCATACGCCAGTGCCACAGTCAGCACCGAGGCACATCTTGTCCTCGCCCTTGAACAGCCGCGTCTCGCCGTCATCGATGTAACAGGTCTGCTCCACAGGGTCAGCTTCCTTGTGGACGCTGTCCGTGTGACTTGACCAGATGATGGGTGCAGTGCCGATACGCTTGTACAGGTTGCCGTAGTCATCGACGTAATCGATCACTGGCTTGATGTGCTTGTCGATCATGGCACGTTCACCGTCACTGCCTTTGTGGCGGGTGTATGAGCAGATGTCATACAGGGATTTAAGCTGCTTCTTGTTCATGTGTTTCATCCTCGGTTTTGATTGCATGTTTCTCGTGGCATTCGTCACAGCGGATCGAGTGCGAAGCTTCGCAATCGTTCCATTGTTCGGTTGGGAAAATTCCACCGCACTCGTCGCAGGTGAAGTAGTCTTCGAGGTAGACCTGACGACTGATGTCACGACCATCGTGGGTGGTGAACTTGTCTTCGTCTGGCCAGATTTCAGAACTGTCATCACAAGTGAAGTAGTTGTCGTTCAGCGCATCTGTGCAGATCGTCCGACCATCATGCGTCTCGTGCATGTCATCGACGTGATAGATCTCGTCATTGTCATCACAGAAGAAATAATAGCTTTCGTAACAACTCTCGCAGATGGTTTCGCCGTTGGCTGTGCTGTGTGTGTCGTCAGCATCTACATGGCCTGAGCAGTGGTCGCACGTTACTCCTGCATCTTGCACAAGCCCCCTGACAGACTCGCACCTGTAGTCTGGATTGTAGTTAGTCATCAGTAGAAAATCACTACAAGCATCGACGCCATACTCGCCGTCGAGGTATGGTGCTACGATATCGCCGTAAGCATCCTCGATGTGCAAGAGCCTCGCGTTATTGAAGCCTTGCTGGTGTAAGGGGAGGACTGTGTTCTGCGCCTGCGACCACTCAGACTGATAGCCAGCTTCCCGCAGCACACGGACTAATCGGTCTTCGTCACCATAGACACGGCCATATATCTTACGTTTCGGCCAGACCAAAGCACGAGCCGTGATCCGTCCCTTGCGCCAGATGAAGGCCACGCCAAGGTCACCTGCCCCGTAGATGTAGGTCGGGTGGACGTGGATGCTGCTGGCATAGTAGTCCATGCTTTTGGACATGCACGAGTTCGGACCACGCAGATACACAGTCACGATCCGCTTCGGGGTCATGGCAATGTGCCACTTGATCTTTTCTTCCTGATACTCGTTATGCTTTGCCACAAGCTCTGCAATGCGCTGCGGAGATAGCTTGCTGCCGAAAGTCTGGGCAAGATAGCGACCCAGCTTGATCCGCACCTGCCGATCACGCACTCCATCCTCGAATGATCGAGTGTATGCAATCATGTCAGGTTTGTCTGGATGCTCGGAGATGTGGACCATGTGCAGGTTGGCCAGCGACATACGCTCCGTGCCGTCTGAAAACTGTACCGCCTGATAGTCGTGATACAAATTCATCAGGTCAGGTTCGTTTCGGAACACAGTGGGTGTAACCCACCTGCCGTTGCTCACTCGGTCCTGAGCCATGATCATATAGGCATGCCGCCTGCTGCGCGGCACATCACAAATTCTTTCTGCCATGTCTAGTCCTCCTCAGAAAAGTGTTCGTCCCATTCTTCGGGCGTAATCCCTGTCATCAGGAACTCGCGGTCATCCGCTGACAGGTCCGGAAACACGTCTTGGATAAGCACACCCGGCTTCCACATATTGAATTGTGTTTGGGTGATCGGGATGTCACGAGTGTTGTGCTTTCCCGACACCATTGAACGCATCATGATCTGCATTTCGATTTTCCTTTCTGTACTTCGTACAGTTCGTTGGAAGGCTTCCAACCAACTTGGCTGGTCGCCGTTGGGGTGAAGTATCCCCCTTGTATCCCCCTTTAGGGGGGGATACTTCGGGGAATACGGCGCGTGTGTGAGTCAGTCATCGTCCCCAATGATCTCTGCCAGCTTGGCCAGTGCCTTTTCATAGGCTTCTGCTGCCATCTCTTTGCGTCCTGCCAGCAGCATCATTGCCATGAACTCGATCTGGAACTTCGCGTCCCGCGCATTTTGGATCATCTGGACTGGCGGGAAAGTATGTGCCTTGGCTTCGGTCCATACGCGGGTTGGGTCGACGCTTTCGTCAGACTTGTCGGTGATCTTGCTCATGAAAATTTCTCCTTCAGGATTGGCAATTCATTCTGAAACCTGCCGCAGGGTTGAGGTCTGCCCAGCACGGTGCAGTCACGGTGGCGATTGTGTGCAATCCCACGTGCATGATGCTCGGTGTTGGCCCAGACACGGATGGCAAAGCGGTCATTCACAAAGTCGTCGCGCCGTGCCAGTCGGATGCGCCACATCTGGCGCTGCTCCGCGATCATGATCTGGATCTGCCGCGAAGCACGATGATGATGGTGGCAAGCCCAGTCAGACCCAGAGCCAGCATGAAAAGCCCGTTGCCTGTATCGCCGCTTACCCACTGCAGCAGCCCGTCAGCGACGGCGCAGCCGGTCATGACCGAGCCGCAAAGCAGCACGATCCAATCGATGAAATCGAACATTCTGTAATCCTCCGGATTTAAGGTTGAGACAGCCCTAAAGGGCTGGTCGTTGGAAGGCTTCCAACCGTCTGACCCCCTTCGGGGTCAGTAGAAGCCGGACATAAAAAAAGCCCCGACAGCAAAGCTGTCGAGGCGTAGGTAGGCTCAGTGATGTGAAAGCAGCTTACGCTGCTTTTTTGGCAGACTGCTTCTTCGAAGCAGCCGCTTTCGGCTTGGCTTTGCCAATCGGCTTCACTTCAGCCTTTGGCTGAAGGCGGTCAGACAGCAACCGAAGGACATTTGCAATGTCCTTGCTATCGAAGCCATAGGCTTCGACTTGCGAAGCAAGCTGCTCAACTACTGCTTCAGCAGTAGGCTGGTTCTTGCTACCAGCCTTCGGCTTCTGTTCAGCCTTCGGCTGCTCTGGCTTTGTATCAGCCTTCGGCTGGTCTTCGACCTGGTCGGTTGCCTGATCCTTCGGATCAGAAGCAGCAGGCTTTGCATCAGCCTCTGGCTGATTGCCCTTTGCATCAGCCTCTGGCTGATCAGGCTGCTTCGGCTCTGTAAGAGCCGCGATCTTCTTGGCTCGACCAGAGGTCGACATTGCCGATTTTTCCAACAAGGCTTCGCCTTGCAGACCGACTACCTCTTCGAGGTAGCGGTTGATGCCAGAAGTAAGCCCTGTAGGGCTTGTTGCTTCACAGCGGAAGACGACTTCGTCGTCGCTCAAAAGCTTCGCTTTGCCGTTGGCTTCAAGGAAGCCATCGAGATGCTTTGCATCTACAGCACCGATCCAGATCATCTTCGATGATTCCGGAACGGCGTTCTTCTTGCCGAATCGAAGCTCAAGCTTCGACATGATCTTCTTGCATTTCGCTTTGCGAAATTTGCCCCACTCTTTCTCATCGAGAAAGCGACTCCGAAGGATCGTCATGAACTTCGAAGCCTCTATGAGGCTTGTTTGTGCTGCCAAAGGCAGCTTCGTACCCTTGCTAACTTCGTTAGCAAAGTGATCCAGTGCCTCACCGAAGGTGAAAGAATCGCCGTTGACTTCACCGTAGGTGGCTTCGAGAATTTCGTTGAATGACTTCGTCATAGGTTACTCCATCGGTTGGTGGACCGGGGTAAGTCCTTCATCTAAACACCCCTCATAAATGAGGGGGGTGTTTAGTGAAGGCCTAATGGTTTGGGGGGGTATGCCCTTCAGACCCTCTTGGGTCTGGTCATTGGAAGCCTTCCAACCAACAGTCCCCTCTTGGGGACTGAAGTTTGCTGACAGGATGCTCCATCCCAGCGACCATTCCGCTGCTCAGAATCAGAGATTCTGGTCATCGATGGGTGTCAACTGATCTATGATCAGAGGGATGGAAGCTCGGATGATCGGGATTTCAACGGGTTAAGCGGTCCGTGGTGACGTGATCGCATAATGCGGCGCTCACCATGCGGCTTCAGGCGCGGAAATGCGCAGGCGCGAGGCTGGTCGGGCATGGGCCACCGCCCCTCCCGGCGTTACGTATCATGGATTCCCCCACAGATCGTGGATTTGGACTGGAAACCACTACGTCTATATATAATTGGCCCTTCGGACAGGACTCGAACCTGTAACCTACGGTTTAGAAGACCGTTGCTCTATCCAGTTGAGCTACCGAAGGGTTGCGTCTAGTCGTTTACAATACATTGACACAAGATTCTAGGCGAGTATAACTTACTACATAAGTAAATGAGACAGTTAAACTGTTAATTACCTACTTATGAAAGAAAGCACCTAGATGGGGCATATGCTTATGTAGCATTACCTCATAATGGTCACGCTAAGGACTATCCCCCCTGTAAATTTCTGTAATGACCACCCGTTAACGGCTACACCGTTACTGTAGTGGCTTAATACTATTGACAAATGAAGAAAAATAGAGTATACCTATCCGTACTTGAAGACTTTTATCGTAAAGCCCACAAGGCTGACACCAATTTGAACTATCCGCATTCGGATGTGTTCTATGTCCGTGCAAAGATACGCGAAGACACAGGTGTTGAGTACAGCCTAGATCACGTAGAGCGATCAATGATCGCCGAGGGCTGGAAAGAACCCTAATTGATTAGCTTTAAGGCCGTTCTGGTCGTCTGCAACTTCTTCGATCCAAGCGATTGTGTGGAATTCCGTGATCGTCTTGGTCCGTATACGGAAGAAGAAGTCTGCGTAGCACGTATTTATCAAATGAAAGACGACATCATTGAGATGTGGCCGAACCTACAGGCGCATCTTGGTTATAGGTGCGAAGAGGTCGAAGGCACATGACTGTTGAAAAGGCGGGTGAGAAGTTTGCTGGCTACAACAAGCCAAAGCGAACCCCCGATCATCCTAAGAAATCCCACGCCGTACTAGCCAAAGAAGGCGAAAAGGTACGGCTTATCCGTTTTGGCCAGCAAGGTGTGCGCGGTGCTGGCAAGAATCCAAAGTCCAAGAAAGATAAGGCTCGAAAGAAGTCTTACTACGCAAGGCACAACGCACAGGGCAAACCGACCTCCAAGATGTCGGCAAAATACTGGTCACATAAGGTGAAATGGTAATGGCTAAACCTAAGAGCTTAAACGCAGCAATCTCAGAAAAGGCAATGAACCTGCTCGACACAATGAGTCCCTCTGCAGCGCAGAAAGCCATGAGGTCTGATTTCAATTCATACAAACAGAAGACTGGCAGTTTTCATAAATTTGATGAGAGGCATGCGATGAACACGGAAACGACAACCAAGAAGCCCAAGACCAAGATGATGGGCGGCGGATACAGCAAGAAACGCCCTGCGATGATGAAGGGCGGAATGGCTAACGGTAAGAAGCACATGTACGCGGCTGGCGGTTCTGTAATGGATAGCCTTACACCTGGCCAGAAGAAGATGGTCATGGCTATGGCAAAGGACAACAGGAATTCCTAATGGCTGCGGGCATTCATTACTTCCGTGATGGTACGCCCTACAAGGGCGAAATCCACAAGCACAAAGACGGGACGATCATGACCGGCAAAGCCATGACCAGTTCGTCTCGTAAGGTGTTCCACTTTAAGGACTTGTCTGATGTCGCAAAAAAGAAAAGCCGCGCCAAAAAAGGCAAAGGCAAAAAGTAGGGTCAATGAAGCTGGTAATTACACCAAGCCGACCATGCGTAAGAACCTCTTCAACAAAATCAAAGCTGGCAGTAAGGGCGGTAATCCCGGTCAGTGGTCGGCCAGAAAAGCACAGATGCTGGCACAGCAGTACAAGAAAGCCGGGGGCGGCTACAAGGACTGATGGTTCATGTCTTCCTGCTCTACGTTTTTATCGGAATCGGTGAAGGCAAGAAGCTTGTAAGCGACAACATGTACTTCCGCGATTTGAACGACTGCGTTTGGTTTGCCCAGAAACTGCACAAACAAGGTGAACTGATCACCTCGTACTGTCTTCCTAGATGGGTCAAGGAGGACGATCAATACATCTATTAAGGAGAAGCGGATGCTTGCCGAGCTTGCCGCAGCCAACAGCGCGTTTCAAATCATCAAGCAAACCGTTGCACACGGCAGAGATCTGGCAACAGCCGGAAAAGCTATAAATGATTTTGTATTCGCCAAAGAAGAACTAAGGCGCAGAAGCAAGAAGAAGAAAAACAGACTATTTAAGAGGTCGCAGGACACTTCTGAATTCGACGAGTTCATGGCGCTCGAACAGATTAAGAAGAACGAAGCCGACCTTCGCTCCATGATGCAGATATATGGACGGGCTGGCTTGTGGCAGGACTGGCAGAAGTTCCAAGCGGAAGCACGGAAGTCTCGCCAAACGCAAGAAAAGCTCCAAGCAAGGAAGCGCAAGGAACTAATGGAGACACTACTTTGGTCTTCTGGTGCGCTGGTAATTTTGATTTGTGTGTGTGGTCTTTTCTACTGGGTAGCAGCGATTAAGGGCTTGATCTAATGCCGAAGAAAAAATCCCAAAAAAGCTTATCAGCTTGGACAAAACAGAAGTGGAGAACCAAGAGTGGAAAGCCTTCTACACAAGGTTCAAAGGCTACAGGTGAACGCTACCTTCCGGAGAAGGCAATTAAAGCACTGTCTTCGGCGGAGTATGCACGGACTTCAAAGAAGAAGCGCGAGGATACTGCGAAAGGTAAGCAGCACTCTAAGCAGCCTAAGAAGGTCGCTAAGAAAACTCGTTCCTATAGGAAGAAATCCTGATGCTTAATCTATTGATTGGCCCTGTAGCAGAACTGGCAGGTACATGGCTGAAAGGCCGCGTACAACGCGGCGCGGCGAAGACAGAAGCTGAAGTTGCCAAGAAGAAGGCAGAGGCGGTCGTCTATCAGCGCAAAGCTAACGCCGAAATCGACTGGGACTTGGAAGCGATCAAAGGATCACAGACAAGCTGGAAAGACGAATGGCTTACCATTTTGTTCAGTATCCCGATGATCCTAGCCTTCATTCCCGGCATGGAAGGGATTGTAGCGCACGGCTTTGAGCAGCTTTCTCAAGCCCCAGACTGGTATTTTTACAGCCTCGGAATAATCGTCAGTGCCAGCTTCGGTTTTCGCGGCGCAGCTAAGTTCTTCAAGAAATAATGTACGTCATGTGGGATATGCACTGCCGGACTACCCCTGAACAAGCGAGGATAAATCGTGGCAGAGCTAACAATGGAACGCTTCCTGAAGTGGAAGATCCTACCTCGTTTGATGATGATGATGATGACGTTTATGTCGTGGCGCGTAGTGGAATGGTTTATGACCCTGCCCGACCCCACCAACGCCCAAGCTGGTCTAGTTAGCGTTGTAACAGGCGCTATGACAGGTGCGTTTGCTGTATGGCTGGGACACGAAAAGTAGATGGAGTGGTGGGAAGTCTGGCTTGTCGTAATGATCACAACAAATACCGCAGTCAATTGCGCTAGATGGTATTTGGATAGGAAGAACAAGAAATGAAATACAGCCGAGAAGCCTTTGTAGAATCCCTCGTAGAACACGAAGGATATCGACAGTTTGTTTACAAGGACACGCTGGGCATCGACACAGTGGGCATTGGTAGAAACCTAGAAGATAGAGGGATTACCAAAGAAGAATTGGATCACCTCGACATTCCCAACATCAAAGCAGTTTATGAACACGGGTTAGAATATGCAGATGCCGTATATCTGGCCTGCAACGACATCGAGATCGTTGAGGCGGAACTACTCCAACACCATCGGTGCGTCGAAGAACTATCTGCCACCCGGCAAATGGTGCTTATGGATATGGCATTTAATATGGGTGTGCCGCGGCTACTCAAATTCAAAAAAATGTGGGCGGCTATCTATGCCGGAGAGTTCGAGACAGCCTCAGTCGAGATGTTGGATTCAAGATGGGCAGTGCAAGTGGGAAAAAGATCACAGAAGGCTGCTCTCAGAATGCGAATAGGGGAAGAGAATGCCTAGACAGCTTACAGAAAGACAGCAGTCGTTCTTGGCTTGTTTGTTTGAGGATGCTGCTGGGGACATGCGGACGGCTATGCGATTAGCTGGCTACTCAGACAACACCACCATTGCTGAAGTTACGAATTCCCTAAAAGAAGAATTGATGGAGCATACGCAAACCTTCCTAGCTCGCAACGCCCCTCGTGCCGCAATGGCTATGGTAGGCGTTGTAGATGACCCAACTGCACTGGGCAATCGAGACAGGTTGGCTGCAGCCAATCAGATACTGGATCGCACGGGTCTTGTTAAAACCGAGAAGGTCGCAGTGGAAGCGAGTGGTGGGGTAATCCTGCTGCCGCCTAAAAGAGATGCGGAAGACTAAATTACCTCGATACAAGCTGCCCCAGCCAACGGATGTCAAAGGTGATGATGGAGAATATATCGCTGTACCGCGGATCGCTCGAACTATTCCGTATGGTTACAAGCAAAGTGAAGAAGATCCGGACATTCTTGAGCCGGTGGTACTTGAGTTAGCTGCACTAGAAATAGCCAAAGACTACATCAAACAATATTCGTACAGGCAGGTAGCAGATTGGCTGTACTCAAAGACAGGTCGATACATATCACACACTGGATTACGTAAGCGGCTACTGAATGACCGATCTAGAAAAAGCAAAGCAGCAACTCTTAGGAAGTGGGCCGAGTACGCGGAAAAAGCAATCTCCAAAGCGGAAACCCTCGAAAAAGGCCGCATCGGTTCAAAAGAAAAAAGCACCGCCTAGACCTGCAGCACCTGTCGAAGAAGTTCCTGTAGAAGAACAGAACGTAATCTTCGCTCCTAACGATGGCCCACAAACCGAGTTTCTAGCAGCCGGTGAACGGGAGTGCCTTTATGGCGGGGCTGCT
>Ga0228615_1001892_pt1 | contig 10294 bp, 8 predicted proteins | sample 16DmetaG_FD_190530 | JGI IMG/M metagenome (GOLD analysis project Ga0228615, IMG submission 190530) | Seawater microbial communities from Monterey Bay, California, United States - 16D | ecosystem: Environmental > Aquatic > Marine > Coastal | place: USA: California | collected 2016-10-17
TATTTATTCTGGTTTTAAAAACATTTATATCGTAACAAGTGAAAATGACACACATTTTAGAAAAAATTTTCAAGATATTTTAAAAATAGATTTAAGTAAATCAAATATTTTTTTTTCCATACAATATATTCCTATCAATCGAAAAAAACCCTTAGGAACAGCGGATGCGATTTTACAGACGATGAATCAATTTCCTGAGTTAAAGACCAATTTATTTTGTGTCTGTAACGGAGACAATTTGTATTCAAAACAAGCCTTAACAACAATAAGAAAAACGAAATTTAAAAATGCTTTTATTGCTTATGATAGGGAAGGATTAAAATTTTCGAAAAAAAGAATTTCTTCTTTTGCGATTGTTAAAATTGATGACGAAAACAACTTAATTGATATTATCGAAAAACCAGTTAAACAAACGATCAATGAATCTAAAGACTCATTGGGTAAAATCAGAGTTAGTATGAATCTTTTAAAATTTGACGGTAAACATTCTTACATCTATTTTAATAATTGTAGTATAAATAAAAACAGAAATGAGAAAGAAATTCCAGATGTTATTAAAAAAATGACTAGTGAAGGGAAAATAAATGTTAATGGGATTCTAATGTCAGAAAATGTTCTTGACTTAACTTCTAAAACAGATATAGCTAAAGTTCAGAAATACATTTTTTAATATTCTTTATCTATATAAATATGTGCTTAAGCTATTAATTATGTAAATTTATAAGACATTGACTTAAATTCACATAATTATTTACCATATGATTGAATTATCTTCATTTGACTACACTATAATAGCTTGTTTTTTTTCTATAACATTAATCATAGGTTTTTTAGTATCAAAAAAATCTTCCTCCAGTTCCTCTGAATATTTTTTGTCAGGAAGAAATATGCCTTGGTGGTTATTAGGTATTTCAATGGTAGCCACAACTTTTTCCACTGATACGCCAAATCTTGTAACAGATATCGTTAGAACAAGTGGCGTTTCTGGTAATTGGGTTTGGTGGGCATTTTTATTAACTGGTTTACTAACAGTTTTTGTTTATGCCAAACTGTGGAGAAGGTCAAATGTTAATACTGATATGGAATTTTATGAACTTAGATACAGTGGTTGGGGAGGTAGATTTTTAAGAGGATTTCGGGCTATTTATTTGGGAGTTATTTTTAATGTAATGGCTATGTCAGGTGTGACACTTGCAGCAATCAAAATTGGTGAGATAATGCTTGGTCTTTCTCCCATTGATACAATATTATATGCAGGAACTATTACAGTAGTTTTTAGTACTGTAGGAGGATTTAGAGGCGTGGTTTACACTGATTTTATATTATTTTTTGCAGCGATGGTAGGATCTGTAGGAGCAGCATATTATTTGGTAAACATTCCTGAGGTTGGTGGAATGGCTAATTTAATTGCCAATACACCTAAAGATATGCTCTATTTAACCCCTAGTTTTGATGATCCAGATATCTATATCCCTTTACTAATTGTTCCATTAGCTGTGCAGTGGTGGAGTTCATGGTATCCTGGTGCTGAACCAGGAGGAGGAGGATATATTGCTCAAAGAATGTTAGCTGCAAAGGATGAAAACCATGCAATAGGTGCTACATTTTTCTTTAACGTAATGCATTATGCTTTAAGACCATGGCCATGGATTATTGTTGCTTTAGCTTCTTTAATTGTTTTTCCAGATTTAGCTAGTATTCAAGAGGCCTTTCCTAATGTTTCTGATGATAAACTTGGACATGATTTAGCATATCCAGCTATGTTAACAATGTTACCCTCTGGGTTATTAGGTCTTGTTGTTGCTTCTCTAGTAGCGGCTTACATGTCGACGATTTCTACTCATCTCAATTGGGGATCTTCTTACATTGTTAATGATTTTTACAAACAACAAATTAAAAAGAATGCGTCTGAAAAAGAACTTGTAAATATTGGTAGAATTTCTACAATAATTTTGTTTTTGTTAAGCGCATCTTTTGCGTTATTGTTAACTAATGCTCTTCAACTCTTCGATGTTATTTTAATGTTTGGGGCTGGTACAGGACTAATTTTTATTTTGAGATGGTTTTGGTGGAGAATTAATGCATGGAGTGAAATTACAGCAATGTTTGTTTCAGGATTTGTGTCTATAATTTTAAATTTTACAACTTTAGGGCCACTATTATTTTCTGAAACTGGAATTTTGCCCTCTTATTACAAGTTTCCAATGGTTGTTTTATTCACTACTGTGGTATGGGTATTAGTTACATTATTTACTAATCCAGATTCCAGTGAAACTTTAATTGATTTTTGTAAAAAAACAAATCCTGGCGGTCCTGGTTGGAAAAAAATTAAAAACGAAGCTTTGAAAAAAAATATTGTTTTTAATGACGAATCTGAAAAAGGATGGTCGGTGCCACTTGGAATAATTTGTATGATGTTAGGATGTTTTGCAGTTTATTCTATTTTATTTTCTACAGGATATTTTATTTATGGAGAAATAAATAATGGAATTACTTTTTTAGTTATTGGTTTATCATTTGCAATTTTCCTTAAACATAATTGGAATAAATTAAAAAAATTAAAATGATTATAAGTTACAAATCACCGGGAACCTTAGAAGCAACAAGATTTGAAAAAATTCATAGTGTTATTTTTAAAGAATCCAAAGAGGCATCAAAAATCGTAGCCAACGAAATAGCAGATTTGATACGAAAAAAACAAAAAGAAAATAAAAATTGTGTCTTAGGTTTGGCTACTGGTTCTTCTCCAATTTCTGTTTACAATGAACTAGTAAGAATACACAAGGAGGAAGGTTTAAGCTTTTCAAATGTTGTTTCATACAATTTGGATGAATACTTTCCAATGTCCAAGGTTGATCTTCAGAGTTATGTTTATTTTATGAAAATTCATTTGTTTGATCATATTGATATCAAGAAAGAAAACATTCATATCCCTGATGGTTCCATAGCAAGTGATAAAATAAATGAATATTGCGCTAGTTATGAAAAATCTATTTCAGATTCAGGCGGAATTGATTTTCAACTTTTGGGAATAGGAAGAACTGGACATATTGGTTTTAACGAGCCAGGATCTAATTATGATTCTTCAACAAGGTTAGTTCATCTTGATTACTTAACTAGAAACGATGCAAGAAAAGCATTTGTAGGCATTGAAAATGTACCAACAACAGCTATTACTATGGGCATTAGAACTATTAGAAAGTCTAAAAGAGTAGTTCTTATGGCTTGGGGAAATAATAAGTCTTTAGTAGTAAGTAAAGCGATTGAAGGTGAAATTGATTCAAATATTCCTGCTAGTTTTCTTCAAAAACATAAAAACGCAACATTTGTTTTAGATCAATCTGCTTCTGAAGAATTGACTAGAGTTAAAACTCCGTGGAGAACAGGTCAAGCTAACTGGAATGAAGAATTAAAAGCTAAAGCGGTTGCTTGGTTGTGTGAAAAAACAAATAAATCTGTCTTGAACTTAACAGAGTCTGATTATAATGAAAATAATCTATCAGAACTCTTACTTGAAAAATCATATTATGATTTAAATTTAGATTTCTATAAACGAATTTTTAGATCAATAACTGGTTGGCCTGGAGGAAAACCAAATTCTGATGATAATGGAAGGCCAGAGAGATCAAAACCGTCAAAAAAGAGAGTTTTAATATTTAGTCCACATCCAGATGATGACGTGATTTCAATGGGAGGGACTTTTGACAGGCTTGTTTCACAAGGCCACGAAGTACATGTTGTTTATCAAACATCAGGAAATATTGCTGTTAGCAACTCAGATGTTTTAAAATTTTTAGAAGTAATCAACTCTACATTTCCAGATTGTAAATGTAAAAACGAAGAGTTAATTGGTTTATTAAAAAACAGTACTGAAATTATTAATAACCCAAGAGTTAGAGAAATTGCAGCTACAATTAGAGAAAAAGAATCTTTAGCCGCTACAAGATTTATTGGAATTTCCGATCATAATGTACATTTTTTAAAATTACCATTTTATGAAACCGGTGGTATAAAAAAGTCAACTCCAACTGAATTAGATTTAAAATTAACAAACGAAATAATTTCTAAAATTAAACCACATCAAATTTACGCAGCTGGAGATCTTGCTGATCCGCATGGAACCCACAAGGTTTGTTTAGATATTCTATTTGATGCTATTGAGAAATTAAAGAATGAATCATTTATGAAAGACTGTTGGGTTTGGTTATATAGAGGCGCATGGCACGAGTGGCCTATTCATGAAATTGATATGGCAGTTCCGATGAGTCCATTTCAAGTTTTAAGAAAAAGAAAAGCAATTTTTTATCACCAAACACAAAAAGATAATGTTATGTTTCAAGGAGATGACAACAGAGAATTTTGGGTCAGAACAGAAGATAGAAATAGAGCAATTGCAAAAAAGTTTAGAGATATTGGAATGTCTGATTACTCAGCAATTGAGACTTTTAAAAGATACTATTTTTAGGTATATTACTACAATGCTAATTATTAAAGAGGTATGTGTTGATTCTTTAAATGACGCAATGAGCGCTGAAAAAAATGGTGCAAACAGAATAGAGTTGTGTTCTAGACTTGATAAAGATGGGTTAACACCCTCAAGAAAACTAATACGAGATTCATTTAAGTTATTAAAAATTCCTATTAGGGTCATGATAAGGCCAAAACACCCTTCTTTTGTTTACTCTGAAAATGAAATTTCTGAGATGATAAAAGAAATTAATTATTGTAAAAAAATCGGAGTAGATGGAGTAGTCTTTGGATGTTTAGACAACAACTTTAATTTTAATATGAGTCAAATTAATTTACTTTCTGAAATTGCAAAACCATTAAATGTTATAATTCATAAATCCATCGATAGCACTAATTCTGTAACGGAATCACTTTCTAAAATAATTAAAAATAAAAATATTAATGGAGTGTTGTCATCTGGTGGGTACCGCTTTGCTAAAGATGCTGTAAAAACTCTAAAAAAAATGTTAGATTTGAGTCCTGAAAATTTCGAAATTATTTGTGCAGGTGGTATAACATTTGAAAATTTCAATTTTTTGCACAAAAAAATTAATGCAAAACATTATCATGGAAAAAAAATAATTAACATAAATTAAAAAAATGACTGATCAAACTACTACTGCCTTGAGTAAAACATTTTTTGGACATCCAATAGGTTTATTCGTACTTTTCTTTACTGAACTTTGGGAACGGTTTAGTTATTATGGGATGAGAGCTATTCTTGTTCTTTATTTGGTCTCTGAAACATCTGGTGATAATCCTGGGATGGGATGGAGTGATAGTTCAGCTATTGCGCTTTATGGTTGGTACACTATGTTTGTGTATTTAGCAACAATCCCCGGTGGAATTTTGGCTGATAGGTATTTGGGTCAAAGGAAGTCTGTTATGCTTGGAGGTCTTTTATTATGTTTTGGCCATGGTATATTAGCCGTCGAAGCATTATGGGCATTTTATACTGGATTAGCTTTTATTGTTTTGGGTGTTGGATGTTTAAAAGGAAATATATCCACAATGGTTGGAGGACTTTATTCAAAAAATGATAACAACAAGCGAGATATGGGTTTTTATATTTTTTATATGGGAATCAATATTGGTGCAGCAGTTGCAGCACTAGTTGTAGGTTATATTGGTGAAACGTATAATTGGCATTATGGATTTGGATTAGCGGGTATTGGAATGGCAATAGGACAATTTGGATATTGGAAAGGTCAAAAGTATTTGTCCCATGTCGGTAATTTAATTAAAATAGAATCAACAAATGAAAGTAATACGGAAAATTTATTTTTACAAATATTTAAAAAAACCAATTCACTTATAGGGTTTTCTTTAATGGCTCTTTTGGGAGTTTATGTTGGATTATATATCGATTGGAGCTACGGACTCTTATTAATAGCAATCGCTTTTGCAGTAGGGTTTGCAATAGTGGTGTATAATGATGGAAATAAAGTTGAAAAGGATCGAATATTAGTTACATATTTAGCCTTTCTAATCGTTATAGTTTTTTGGGGATCATTTGAGCAGGCTGGTGGTTTAATGAATTTATATGCTTCACAAAAAACAGATTTATCTTTAGGCTCCTTTATGGTACCTGCAAGTTGGTTTCAGTCTGTAAATGCAATTTTTATTTTAATTTTTGCAACAGCTATTGGCTCTTTTTGGATTTGGTGGAAAAAATCAGGATACGAGCATTCCTCTTTATTTAAAATGGCCTTAGGAGTAATCATTATGGGGTTTGGTTTCTTTTTCATGTCAATGGCTGCCAATGAGGTTGTTTATAATGAATCAGGTGAAATCACAAAAAAATCAGCAATGTATTGGTTGGTATTAGCTTATTTATTTCATACAATCGGTGAGTTGTGTGCTTCTCCTGTTGCACTTTCTTTTATCACAAAATTAGCGCCAGCAAGGTGGGGTGCTTTTATGATGGGAGCTTATTTTGCGGCTACTGGACTTGGAAATAAAGTGGCAGGACTAATTGGTGAAAATGCAAGTGAAGTTGGAGATTACGAAACATTTGTTGGGATAACTATTTTTTGTACAATTTTTGGACTTTTAGTTATTTTAATATTGAAACCATTAAAAAGACTTGTTCATAATGCAGAATAATTTCTATAAAGTGAAATTTTTTCTAATAAAATTTATTTTTATTTTTTTTATTTCAAATTCTTACTCACAAGAAATAAATTGGATAAGTTTGGATGAAGCTTTTAAGGCGCAAAAGGAAAATCCAAAGAATATAATACTCGATGTGTATACCAATTGGTGTGGTCCATGTAAGTTGATGGAAAAAAATACTTTTAAAAACAAAGTAATAGCTCAATTTATTAATCAACATTACTACGCTGTAAAATTTAATGCAGAGGGTAATGAAACAATAAGTTTTAAGGGAAGGAAGTTTGAAAATGAAGGTTACGATAAAAGCAGATCTCAATCAAGAAATTCTACTCATATGTTTGCTAGATTTTTAGGAGTAAATGCGTATCCTACGACTGTTTTTTTTGATGATAAAATGAATTTAATTACGCCCATTCGTGGATATCTAGTTCCCCAACAACTGGAAATTTATCTAGAATTATTTAAAAACGACCAATACAAATCTGTTAAATCCCAGAGTGAATTTGATGATTTTATTAAAAATTTTAAAAGTAAATTAAAGGTATAATTTATTTTTTATTTGCTTTCTCTATATAAAGATCTAAAGCCTTTGACATTGAAGGCACCTTTGGTGATGGGGCCGAAATATCAATTCTGAGCCCTGCTTTTTCAGCAGCTTTTACCGTTGTTTTGCCATAAACAGCTATCCTTGTGTCATTTTGTTTAAAATCCGGAAAGTTTGAAATTAAAGATTCGATTCCAGAGGGGCTAAAAAAAACTAAAACATCATAAAAAACATTTTTCAAACTAGACAGGTCGCTTATAACTGTTCGGTAAAATGTACCCTGAACCCATTTAACGCCTAGTTCGTCTAGTTTTTCAGGGATGGCAGGTGAAAGTACATCTGACGAAGGAATTAAATAACTTTCTTCGTTGTATTTAGCAATTTGAACAGATAAATCGTCAAAAGTTCTTCCTCCAACGTATATTTTTCTTTTTCTATAAACCACATATTTTTGTAAATAAAAGGCGACAGCTTCAGATAAACAGAAATATTTTAATGCATTTGGAATTGGGAATCTCATTTCCTCAGCAACTCTAAAGAAATGATCTACTGCGTTTCTACTAGTTAGAATTATTGCAGAAAATTTACCTAAATCAATTTTTTGATGCCTAACTTCACGCGCTCCTAATCCTTCAACGTGTATAAAGGGAATGAAATCAATTTTAACTTTTCTTTTAGATTTTAATTGAGAATATGGTGAATTTTCAATTGTGGGTTTAGGCTGAGAAATTAAAATAGTTTTTACTTTCATATTGCTAAAATTTAAATGCGTGCCACATAACAGTTAATGCAGGTCCTAATTCGAACGTGCAAAGATACAAAATAAAATAAAGAATACCCTTAGGACTTTTATTGTGATATTTTTTATAAATAACACGTGAACATAAAAACAGATAGATTAGGTATAATATAAATCCAACAATAATTATATTTTTGATGGAAATTGGGTTGAAAATTATAATTAGCATATAAATATAAAAGTGTAAAGAAATAAGATTTTTTAGTCCAGTTCTTAATCTGCTTACTTCGTTAAAATAGATTCTATAATTAAATATTATCGCAAAGATATTTTCAATTAGATACTTTATTGTTATATAGATTGTAATAATTAATGAAAAAAATAAAAAATTTTGACTTTGAGATTCATCAAATTTGTTTGGAAAAATGTATAAAGTAAAAGAAAGTGAAAAAACAATAATTCTTAAAAAAAACATTAAAGAATTAAAAATTGTAAAAAGAGGAATAGAGGATTTAGCTTCAAAAAAAAAATATTTATGAAGGTTCCAAAATTTTATTAAATAAATAATTTTATTTCCTCCTACTGCTCTGGCCCAAAGTATTAATATTGAAGTAATAATCAATAATAATTTTACCCAATTATAAACTAATTCTTCACTGTATAAAATTTGATTCACACCCCAAAATTAATATAATTAAAGAAGTTAAAATGTAAATATAATTTTAGTTTATTAAATCTGTATTTTTGCTTAAAATTAAATAATGCTTAAAGCTGTAGTTATAATTCCAACTTATAATGAAATTGACAATATTTCTATTGCGATAGAGAAAGTTCTTAGTCTTGGTGAAAATTTTGATATTTTGGTTGTTGATGATAATTCCCCAGATGGAACAGCTGAAGTTGTTAAGGGTTTCGTTTCAAAACATTCAAATAGAGTTTTTCTTGAGATTAAAAACATTAAAGAAGGATTAGGGAAGGCTTACACTTTAGGATTCAATTGGGCAATGGCGAGAAACTATGAATATATTTTCGAAATGGATGCTGATCTTTCACATGATCCTAATGATTTAGTTAGGATGTATAACGAACTACAAAATATTAATTGTGATGTAGTAATTGGATCAAGGTATATTAATGGAATTAATGTTGTTAATTGGCCATTAAGTAGAATTATTTTATCATATTTTGCTTCAATATATTCAAGAATAATTACTGGTCTCCCTGTTAAAGATGCTACTTCTGGTTTTGTAGGATTCAAAAGAGAGGTATTAGAAAAAATGAATTTAAGTTCAATTTTATTTAATGGTTATGCTTTCCAAATAGAGCTCAAGTTCAAAGCCTTTAAAAATAATTTTAAAATTTTAGAAATTCCCATAATTTTTAGAGATAGAGTTCATGGAGAATCTAAAATGAATGGAAATATTATTTTTGAAGCTGTTTTTGGTTTAATTAAATTAAAAATTAAAAGTTTTTTAAATTAAACAGTTATGTCTGACATTTTAATAAAAAATGCTAAAATCGTAAATGAGGGAAATATCTTTAAGTCCGATATATTAATAAGTGGGGATGTAATTGTTGATATTGCTGAAAATATTTTGGCAAAGAATACAGATATTTTAATTAATGCTGAAAATAAATTTTTGATACCTGGTGCTATTGATGATCAGGTTCATTTTAGAGAACCAGGATTAACGCACAAAGCAACTATTAAATCTGAATCTAAAGCAGCTGTTGCCGGAGGCATTACATCATTTATTGAGATGCCAAATACACTTCCACAAACTACAACATTAAAAGAGTTAAACAAAAAATTTGATTTAGCTAAAAAAAATTCTTTTGCTAATTATTCTTTTATGTTTGGCGGAACTAACACCAATATTGAGGAAATTAAGAAATTGGATAATAAAAGAGTAGCTGCACTTAAACTTTTCCTTGGTTCATCAACAGGAAATATGTTAGTTGATAATCAAAAAGTTTTAAAAGAAATTTTTGAAAGCACTAATCTTTTGATTGCTGTTCATAGTGAAGATGAGAAAATAATAAATAATAATTTAAATACCTTTAAGTTAAAATATGGCAATGATATTCCATTTGAATGTCACCCCGAAATTAGATCAGAGGAAGCATGTTTAAAATCAACAAAAAAAATAATAGCTCTTGCTAAAAAAACAAATGCTAGATTGCATGTTTTTCATTTATCTACCAAAAGTGAATCACTTTTATTTGATAATTCAGTAAAATTGAAAGATAAAAAAATTACTTCTGAAGTCTGTGTTCACCATCTATGGTTTTCGGATAATGATTACACCAAAAAACAATCATTAATCAAATGGAACCCTGCTATAAAATCTGTAGAAGATAAGAATGCTTTATGGGATGCATTAAAT
>Ga0228615_1001894_pt1 | contig 10280 bp, 12 predicted proteins | sample 16DmetaG_FD_190530 | JGI IMG/M metagenome (GOLD analysis project Ga0228615, IMG submission 190530) | Seawater microbial communities from Monterey Bay, California, United States - 16D | ecosystem: Environmental > Aquatic > Marine > Coastal | place: USA: California | collected 2016-10-17
CCAAAGCCAGAAAATACCTTTTGGAACAATCCAGGGCCAGCAAGGAACAAGCCTTCGTCCCTTCTTCCTGTTTTTTTCTGAGAATCCTCGACCACATCAAAGACCATAGAAATTAGAATCACCCAGCCCATCACAGATAAAATATCAGTGATGCATTGGTGTGAAATCATAATCCACCATAATGCGTTTGATCCATTACTCGGAAAAGTCTGAGTTTCAAAAAGAGGGTCGATTAACCTCAGTGTGAAAGGTATATATGAAATTAACACTGTGCCTGTGAGGGCAAAAAGAGCGATGTTCTTTTTTTCTCTTCCTTGAGAAATTACAACCGCAATAATGGCTCCAATAATTGCCGCTAAACCTCCAGCTAATGGAAACACAGAAATATCTGAAGGCGTCCATTCCCAAAAATAAATGCTTATATAGTTACCTACTCCTGTATTCAAACCAAGAAACAAAGCATATAGACATCCCCCAAAGAAAATCATCAGCCAAGACTTGTTAGATAATGTTTCTACGACCTCTCCAAAAACTTTTTTTATATCAATATTTAAACTTTCAGGAACAACATGAAGGTCTTTAATGTGTTTATGTGTACTTGAGGCAGCTATAAAACCAAGTGTTAAAGTGAGAAAGCCAGCTAAATATGCTAATTTTTCATAACCTTCAGGATTTAAATATGCTCTTGACCCCATATAGCCTGTTGTTTCAGGAAGAAAAAACGCCAACATAACAAAGCCTACAAGGATTGCTGCTCCATAGCCAAAAAACAAGCCCATAGCATTTAAGGTGTTTCTTCGATCGTAATCTTTCGTAAGTTCTGGACCTAAAGCAGCTCTTGGCGTTTCAAAAAAAGTAATTGCGAGTCTTATACAAATAGTCAAAGTTAATAATTTTAAAAACAAATAGGTCTGATCATAAGATGAAGGTGGAACAAAAAGTAGCCATATACAAAAGGCTAACGGAAAAATGCTTGCATAAATAAAAGGATGTCTTCTGCCTAATTTTGATTTGAATCTATCTGACCAAACACCCACCAAAGGATCAGAAATAGCATCAAAGAAAAGAGAGATCCCTAGAGCTATGGACGCTAAATAAGGTTCTAAGCCTAAAACTTGATTGTAGTAAAGTAGAACCCAAGTTCCAAAAATTACGTTTTTAATTCCTACAACCCCAGAGCCAGCTGAATGTAGAAACAGTGTTAAGTTTGAAACTTCTATGTTCTTATTTTCTGACATTTAAAATATTTTAAAAATAATATAATCTAGGTAACAGCAATTATGCACTAATAGTGGGAGTGAAAACATGGGCGTTCTAAATAATAAAGTAGCAATAATTACAGGAGCCGGAAGAGGTATAGGGATGGAAACAGCCCTATTATTTGCTAAAGAAGGAGCAAAAGTAGTTGTGAACGATCTAGGCGCTAATCCTGATGGCTCTGGTCATGAAAAAATAGCAGATGAGGTTGTTGCTGAGATTAAAGATCTTGGTGGAGAGGCAGTTGCAAATTATGATTCTGTTGATTCGTATGAAGGTGGAATCAATATTTTTAATACAGCCATGGATGCGTTTGGTGCAGTAGATATTATTATCAATAATGCAGGAATTCTAAGAGATAAAACATTATTTAATATGGAAGAGTCTGATTGGGATGCAATCATGGCTGTTCACTTAAAGGGACACTTCAACTGTACACAGCCGTTTGTTAGATACATTAGAGAAACCAATAGATTGAATTGCAGAATCATTAATATGTCCTCAGTTTCTGGTCTTATTGGAAACTTTGGACAAACAAACTATGGGGCGGCCAAAGCAGGTATTGCCGGATTCAGTAGGTCTTTATCAATGGAAATGGCGAAATATAAATGTACCGTTAATACTATTTCTCCAGGAGCGGCAACAAGACTAACTATTGATCTAATGAAAGCAGCTGGTAGAGAGGTTGACCCCAATGATTGGAGTCAGGGCCCACAACAAATTGCGCCGATCATTACCTGGATCTGTTCTGATGAAGCTGGCGAAATTACCAATCAGATATTTCATGTTTCTTCAGGAACTGTTGGCATCATGCAACAACCGGCGGTAATAAAATCTTTTAAAAGTGAGGAACTTTGGTCAATGGATAGATTGAATCAAATTATGCCAGAGTTAGTTGAAGCTAAAAAGAATCATGACAAAGAGGTCGAAAAAAAAGGCGAACCTTCTTGATTAAGCTTCAGCTTTGTATATAGATTTTTTTGTCTGAGATAAAACGTTTTTAAGCATTGGCATGAAAGTTTCAATTGGAAGACTTTCGTAATCTGGATCAAATGAATTTTGATCATATTTTGCACAAAACTCGACACAATCTTTCCAATGCTCGCTATCTTTGAATCTGTCACGCATATGCCTATCAAGACCAAGAAAATGAAAAAAGTAGTAACCTTGAAAAATTCCGTGATGTTTTAAAATCCAATAGTTTTTTTCAGATATATATGGCTCCAATAGAGTCGCTGCAAAATCTGCATGATTTGCTGGTGCAAGAATATCGCCAATGTCGTGTAAGAGAGCACAAATAACATATTCTTCATCACGGCCATCACGATAAGCTCTACTAGCTGTTTGCAAACAATGTTCGTAACGATCAACTGCAAAACCACCAAAATCATTTTTCAACATGTTTAAGTGTTCAATAATTCTTTTCGGTAGATGTTCAGAATGAACCATTGCGGCTTCAACGATAGGAGTATAGTCATCTTGAGTTCCTTCCGTCATTTTTGTAAATGTAGCTTTTTTCATAAGTCTATTTTCCCTAAATTTTAATGCGCATTCAATGCTTTTTTATGAAAATAATTCTCATTGTTATCTTATTTCTCATCCAGAGGTTTTACATAATTAACTGGTAATATTTCCAAAAATTAGGAGTTAATGATGCCAGATGATTTAAATTTAAAAGAAGTTTGTACAACTTTGAATGAAATTATGGAATATGAACTTGCAGGTGTAGTCAGGTACACACACTCTGCACTAATGGTAGTTGGTCCACACCGCATGCCGATCGTAAGCTTTCTCCAAGAACAAGCCAACGAATCTCTACAACATGCACAACAGGCTGGTGAATTACTCACTGGGTTAGACGGACATCCAAGTCAAAAAATAGCTAAGATTGTTGAAACCAACAATCATTCTATAAAAGATATTTTAGAAGAAAGTTTAGAGCATGAACTTCATGCTTTAGGCTTATATAAAAAGCTTTTGACTATGGTCGAAGGAGCATCTATTTATTTAGAGGAATACACCAGAGACCTAATAGGTCAAGAAGAACAACACCAACTTGAATTAAGAAAAATGCTCAAAGATTTTAGCTAGAGTTTTGAAGCTTATTTTTATACCAGTCTAGATAAGTTCCAATAGTTGTTGAAAACTCTTTCTTTTTAGCAAGCTTCATCAAGTGAGAAAGGGTTTTTGGGTAATCTTTAACAAAGTTTTTAGAAACCAAAGAATAACCTTTTTCTTGTAAGTCTTTCTCGTAATGACCTTCTCTTAAAAATTGTGAGAAATCACAAAAGAATGAAATATCTATTATCGTCAAATAATCAAACCCTATGTAACTAGTATTTTTTAGCGATTCTTCAATTCCATTTAAAAAAAATTCATAAGCGGATTTCATTCTGTCAAACAAAGAATCATTCATATTTTTAAGGCCGAATAAATATTCTTGATGTTCTCTAGAAAAAACTAAACCAGAATCTAAAAAACTATCTATTCTTGATGCTTCAAAGAGATTTTTACCGTAAAGATAATTTGAATCATCTTGTCTAGCAACAGCTCTTAAAATACTATTTGATTCAAATATCCCAACTTTTCCATCAGGACTAAATGCTGCCGGAACAGTTCCAAAAGGGATTAGCTTTATGAAGTCATCGGTTTTGTATAAGGCTGAACTAAAGCCCCTCTTACCGATTCTTTCAAATCGTTTTAATTCTTTTTTCTCTAAATCCGATAACTTTTTTGGCTTTGCATCCCAAAGCCAATTTGGAATCTCTGTAGGTTTATCTCCTATTACCTCAATAGTGATTCCTGCAATCTTGGCAGCTATCTCAGCTTTCCAAACTCTGGGGTTTGGTAAATAAGAAAAGATTTTTAATCCCTTTTCCATAGACTTAAGTTAAATAACTAAAATAAATCTTATCCACATCCAAATCAGTATTAACAAACTTGGCAGCCAAAGCAAAGCCCTTAGAGGCGTATCTCCAATGAAGCCATTTATAAAAACATGATAAACAGAATGTGCGACTCTTAAGCCGACAAACCAATTTGCAAGTAAAACAAAATGGGAGTCTACTTTTCCGGTAACGTACAAAACTATACAAACGGCATAAAATAAAATGGGAAATTCAAATAAATTAGTTAAGTTTCTGTCAGCTTGTTTTATTATCTCCGTTGCAGATGATGGCGGAGAAAATTTCATCATTTCAACACCAGTGTGTTTTTTATCTATTAACACGTTCTTGAATCTAACAATTGTACCGATCAAAGACACTGTGAAAGTTAATAAGACCATGTAAAACATAGGTATAAATATTTCAGCGTTCATTCATCTCTCCTGGAAATTTTATTCTTTGTCTTTTTCTTGAGATTTCAATTTTTCAAGGCTTAATTTATCTTTCAAGCTCATTAAATAAGCAGCGCCTGCAAGAATAATGACTGCCGAGGCCTCAGCTATAATCATAAGCGCATCCATTTCCTTATTTTGCATTACTATAAGACGACACAATGCAGTAATCGCAATGATTATTGGTAATGTAACCGGTATTCTAGAAGTTGAATAAAAGGCACCAACCATGCCTAGTATCTCTGCATAAATAAATAACATAAATAAATCAGGTAAAGTAATTTGTCTTGCTAAAATCATTTCATAACAGTACAAAGCTGCCGCAACACAAGTTGATATGCCGATAATCGATAATAAAACTTTTTCACTGGCAATAGTTGTCCAATGAAGTCCCTTGTTGACTGTTTTGTCGTTAAGCTTTTCAAACATTTTTTAAGTTTATCTAGTTATTAACTTCTAGCAAATAAAAATTATATTGATTTATTATTTTTAATAATTTTACAAGAGTTTTAGCTGGTAGATTTAAACTAGATTTATGTACAAAAAGGCTAACAGAGATAAATTAGAATTTATCCAAAATGGATTGAGGGATTATTCTTCGAAAAGAAATTATGATTTTGGTCCTCAATCTAGAGAAAACGTTTCAAATTTATCAAAATATATCTCTCATAGAGTCATTAACGAATACGATCTCATTAGAGAAATACTCTCTAATTACGATCTTAAAAAAGTTGATAAATTCGTCCAAGAGGTCTTTTGGCGAGTCTATTGGAAAGGTTGGTTGGAACATAGAGCTGATGTTTGGACTGATTTCATAAACTCAACTCCAGATGTTTGTGAAGATGATCACAACAAAGCAATAAATGGTGAAACTGGAATTGAATGTTTTGACGAATGGGTAGAAGAATTAAAAACACAAAACTACTTACACAATCACACCAGAATGTGGTTTGCAAGTATTTGGATATTCACTTTGAATCTACCTTGGGAGCTTGGTGCTAGGTTTTTTATGAAATATTTATTCGATGGTGATGCTGCATCAAATACTTTAAGTTGGAGGTGGGTTGCGGGTATTCAGACCCAAGGTAAAAACTATCTAGCTAGAGAATCAAATATAAGAAAATTTACCAATCAGAGATATATGAATGCTTCTATCAATGAAACTGCTCTACCCTTAAATAGCGATAAAATTTATCCACTGCAAGAAATCAAACAATTACATACAGTTCATAAAAATAAGAAATTAGTTTTATTTGAATCAGACTTAAACATCTTTGAGCGAGATCTTTTTTTTAAAAATTATGAAAATATTTATTTAGTATTACTTGATAATAAAAGTCGAAATATAAAGCTAGACGATAAGGTTTTAAATTTTAAAAAGACACTTCAAGAATCATTTATAACTGAAATATCAAATTCCCAAATTATCAGTGAGGATGATATTACAAAATTTGATCAAGACTTTGATCTAATATATCCATGTGTTGGAGAAAACATGGATTTTTTAAATCGAGAAATAAGCAATGTAAACAAGTTACATTTTATCGGTTTAAAAGAGGATATTTTTTGTTGGAAATTTTCAAATAAAGGTTTTTTTAATTTTAAAAAAAATATTCCCGAGGTAATTAAATATTTACTACATGAAGACGATTTTTTTAGTTGATAATATGGTTTCTACTTTTTTTATTTAAGAAATTCTACTGCATCAAGTTTTAATGCTTGCCAACCAGATCTTTCTGCCATAACAGCAAACATCTCGTCTCCTCTCTCTGTTCTTTCAACAATCATGGCGGACATCACGGCCATTAAAAATCCCACGAATGAGCCTCGACGATAATCATTCCAAGCCTCCTCAAAAGAATAACTATCGTTTACATTAAGTAGTGCATGATATTCCTTTACTAGTTTCTCCTCTGCGTTTGCACGATCGTTTGGATTAAGGAAACTTGTTGAAATACAATAAGCAACATCGTTAAGAGGTAATCCTACTGCAGCAGTTTGCCAGTCTAAGAGTATTGCTCTGTTATCTTTATCGACGAATAAAATATTATCCAATCTCAAATCTCCTTGTACTAAAGACATTGGCCCTTCTCGTACTTCAGAATATTTATCATAATTTTCTATTAATTCATCTCCCATTTCTAAAATATCGTCGCTAATTCTTCCTTGATATCTTTTTTTCCACTCTGGATAAACTGCTGGAAGCAAATCAGCAACAAATTGTTTTCTTTCTTCGCTTACTCCATAAGTTAACCAAGAAAAAGACAAAAGTTTTTCGTCATTCCAATAACTTTTATGCAAAGCTGCTGCTTCTTTTAAAACTTGAGAAACCTCTATAGCCGTACAACCATCCATTTGCGGAATTTGTTTGGCAGGATGCATATCTTCCAGAAGCAAAATTCCATCATCTGAATTCGAATCAAAATCTGAAAAATACAACTCAGGCACTCTGGCTGAACATTTTTCCGATAAGTATTTATAAAATGAAGTTTCAATTTCATATAAGTGTAAATTTCTTGCTGTATCCCTGCTTGAATGATCCGCAGCAGGACACTTTGCTATAAAAGATGAGGGAAAATTATTTTTTTCTTTCCAATCCAAGTTTACTCTAAAACAATCTCCAACTTGACCGGAACCTACGGGTTTAAATTCAAATCCTTTAAGATTAGATTCAGAAGAATTGAATAAGCTTGCGATGAATTTTTTTGAAAGCTGATTTGGATGATCTAACATTCTACGTAAATTATGAAGGACTTTTCATTTCTTTCCAAAGAATGCGTAACCCAAAGAAAGCAGGTGAATAACATAACAAAGTAAAAATTATAATTTGCCCAATCAAAGGCGGTTCCCTAAACATTTGAAATACAGGGAAATCTATAAAGTCGGTTATTAGCCTTACTAATATCAAAATAAAAAGCATAGGCGCACTCCTCACATAAATAGCAAATAAAAAAGCTAGGCCTACTGCTAAATTTCTTGCAATAAATAAAGTTGAACCTAAGTTAAGTTCTGTATCGTCAAGACCCTCAAAAAATTCTGGGTTTAATAAAGCAATTAAAGGACCAAAAAACATAGGAGTAATTAATAAAAATAAAATAAAAGAAAAAAACCACGTATAAGAAATTTTTTTGTATTGTAAATTCATTACTATTTTTAGTTTCTTTGGTGGAGCTAGGCGGGATCGAACCGCCGACCTCTTGCATGCCATGCAAGCGCTCTCCCAGCTGAGCTATAGCCCCATTAATTTCTCTGCGTGCAATCAAAGTAAGAATAAGAATTTACACTGATTGCCTTATTATCCCAAACGTTTTTGTTTAAAGAAGACTGAAAGGTTTTTTTATCAATAACAAGTTTATTTTCAATTGCAAAAGTTCTTTTATTACCTTTGAAATACCTACCTTCGTATACTCTAAGTTTGTTTCTTAACCTGTAAGGAATTGCTTCTGAGCCAAAAAAAATAGTTTTTGCCTTAAGATTTATATCAATCACCTCAGTATCGTTTGATGCCATATCTTTGCCTTCAATGCCAACCAGGGTTACATCGCAATCTAAAATGATGTTTTTTGAAAATGCCTGATTAGAAAAAAAGATACTTATCAAAAGTAACTTAAGAGGAATAACTAGTGCCAGCTTCATAAAAGATTTTAATCTTATCGTCTATAACATCATTATCAAGTTTATTTAGTTTTAAAAAATGATTAATGAAGCCGGTATTTTTTAATGGATTGGATCCAGTTATAAATAATTTTTTAGCTTCCAATAAATTACAGACAATCATTGTATTTTTTAAGCTCATGCTCAAAGTAAGTAATCCAAAAAACTTAACTTCTTCAGCAGTAAGGATTGCAATATCTGCTTTGATATCATTATTCTGAATAACTTTTTTATTAACTACATGGCCTTCATGAAATACAGAGAATCCCTCGTCATTAATTATCTGCAAACAATAAGCAGTTGTGTTGTAAGGAAATCCTGCCGGATAAACTCTAACTTCTAAAGCTCCAATAAAATTTGATGATATTGAAAATTCATTAAGTTTATTTGGAAGATTCTTTTTAAGTAAAATTGACCTAACCTGTGATGAACACCAAATATTTGCAGTTGGAAATTCTTTTAAAGTGTTCAAATGAAGATGGTCTTCAAAGGGTGCAGTAATAATAATATTTTTAACAAGAGAAATTTCTTCTTTTGTTAAGTGTGATTTTTTTTCTTTTTTTCTTTGTAAAAACCAACCTTTACCGTCCACTAAGGATAAATCAAACCATGGATCAATTAAAAGAGCCTCATTTCTTTCCTCAATAAACCAAGATTGATAATCGTCTGCTTTTTTTACTTTCATTTATCTAACAATTGAAGGTATTCTATCTTTTTTAGGAGAAAAAAATGATAGGTGGATACTGTGATGAAAAATTCTCTTCTGCCAGAGAATTATTTGAAAAAAATCTTAAATCAGGCTTTGAAAGAGGAGCTGCCATTACCGTTGAAATTGAAGGTGAAAAAGTCATCGATCTTTGGGGTGGAATTGATTCTGAAGAAAAAAATACAACTTGGCAGGAAGATACAATCGTTAATGTCTTTTCTTCAACCAAAGGTTTAGCAGCAGTTTGCCTTTTGCAATTAGTCGAAGAAGGCAAGGTTAATTTAGATGATCCAGTTTCAAAATATTGGCCTGAATTTGCTCAGGAGGGAAAAGATAAAATTCCAGTCAGATATTTGTTCTGCCATAAATCCGGTCTTTGTGGTGTAACTAAGCCGTTACCAGATGATGCCTATTATAATTGGGATGTAATGGTGGATGCATTAGCTGCCCAAAAACCTCAATGGGAGCCAGGCACAAGACATGGATATCATGCATTGACTTATGGCCACTTGATTGGTGAGATGGTAAGAAGAGTCACTGGTCAGTCTATTGGACAATACTTTAATGAAAAAATAGCAGAACCTTTGAATCTTGATTTTTGGATTGGGTTACCTGATGAGCATTTTGATAAAGTAACTGATATTCAACCTAGTCTATTTCCATTGTGGACTAGAGTGTTAGCTCCAATTTTTAAAATCATCCCCAAGAGTATGTTGAGTGGTGATCTTGCTTTGATAAAAGATTTTGAAGATCCTACAACCATCGCTGGATCAGCTTTTAATAACCCTAAAATGGAAATTAAAAACCCCTTTTATGCAAATACCAGAGAATGGCGTAAAGCTGAAATTCCAGCTGCTAACGGACATGGCAGTGCAAGAGCAATAGCAAAATTCTATGGTGTTTTAGCAAATGGTGGTGAGCGTGATGGTGTGCATTTGCTAAGTCCAGAAACAATCGATATGGCACGCCAAACAGAATCTGAAGGTTCCGACTTAGTTTTAGCTAATCTACAAACTCGTTTTGGATTGGGATTTATGCTTGGCTCAAAAGATATCTCAATGGGACCTGCTGAAGGCGCTTTTGGTCATGGAGGAGCTGGTGGATCTTTAGGTTTTGGAGATCCGGATAATCATGTTTCAATCGGATTTGTGATGAATCAAATGCATCCTGGAATAACTGCTTGGGAAACTGCAACATCATTTATAGAAAAAGTATATGAGAGTAAGTGAAAATTTGTCTAAGAATGGAATCGGAGTAGAAGTCTCTGATTTTTCTCTGTCTGATTTAACAGAAAAGAATATAAGCTTTTTGAGATCAAAATGGACC
>Ga0228615_1001926_pt1 | contig 10176 bp, 5 predicted proteins | sample 16DmetaG_FD_190530 | JGI IMG/M metagenome (GOLD analysis project Ga0228615, IMG submission 190530) | Seawater microbial communities from Monterey Bay, California, United States - 16D | ecosystem: Environmental > Aquatic > Marine > Coastal | place: USA: California | collected 2016-10-17
ATATTATTTTCTATTAATATATGATCACTATCATTAAACCGAATGGCTGAACCACAGGTGTCATGAACAATATTATTTCTGATGATAATATGATGATGAGCGCCATAGCCTCCCCAAATCCCTTTTCCTCCAAAATAAGAGTGGTTATAATTTGTAGAATCATCTTCATCTTCAGCCATCTCAATTTTATAATTTCTGTCTGCTTCTGCCATATCATAATCAATATTTTGAGCTGGACCTTCAACTTCAAAGCCCTCAATAATTATATAATTCATATTGTTAGAAATAACGATACCGCCTCTTCCGTCAAATTGTATTTTAGGTGTATCACCAGGATAATTTCTTAATGTAATATATGCATCTTCAGTTCCCGATTTATTTATGGTAACTACATGCTGATTATTCATGTTCGTGCTGGTTGAAGGATCAACATTGCCGTAATTGTTATTTTGATAAACTCCATCCATAACATACACTGTTCCTCCAGCATTTACCATGGAGACTCCTTTGTTTATTGTTTTAAAAGGAGAATCAATTGTTCCTAAATTATTATCTGAACCGTTTGAATCTGAAATATAGTAATCTTGTGCGCACAGTATTTGTAAGCCAAAAGATAACATTATAGCTAAAAAATTTCTTTTCAATGTTAATTTCCTAATAGACATATTGATATAAATTTAGTCATTTTGAAATGGATCCTCATTAACAAAATCTCTCATTCTCTTTAGTTTAATTCTGTACTTAATTACCAGTTCTAAATTCTCTGGCAACTTAGAAATATCTTTGTTTTGTTTTTTATCATTCTTCATGTCATATAACATATTACCTAAATAATTTTTCCCTTGAAAAAACTCAGTATATGAATAGCTTTCATCTATCACAGCCTCCCCTTGTTTGTATCTAGTATAGATTTCATTTTTTATTATTGTATTTGGATTTTCAAGGACAGGTGTCAAGCTTTTACCCTGAATATAAGTTGGAGGGTCAATTCCTGCGAGCTCACACAAAGTTGGGTATATGTCTACCAATTCTGTAAACGAATCTGAATTATCTGTGGTGCTATATTTTGAGGAAGATATAATAAGCGGAATTTGAACTGCCTCATAAAATGTACTGTGCTTACACCAAAATCCGTGTTCTCCTAAAAAATATCCGTGGTCACTCCATAAAACAATAGTTGTGTTTTCTCTCAATCCTGAATCTTCTAAGCCTTTGATTAAATTACCAATCATTGCATCCATATAACTTACACTAGCGTAATAACCATGAATTAAATCTCTAGATAGATTATTGTCTAGCAAACCATTTTCTGGAATTCCTAAATAATTTTTTCTTAATTCTGCCGAATTATGCTGAGCTTCGATTGCAATTTCTGGAGAATTTATAGGCTGGTATGTATTGTCAGCAAGTTTAATCTCATTATGATCATACATGTCCCAATATTTTTTTGGTTGAATAAAAGGAAGGTGTGGAGAGACATATCCTATTGCCATAAAAAATGGTTTTCCATTTTGACTAAACTCTTTAAATTTATCAATAGCCTTTAATGTAATTTTTCCGTCATTATAGACATAGTCGTCTACATCTGGGTACTCAATGATTGGGTTTTTTTTACCATATTCACCCGTCTCAGCGTTATCTCTAAGTTTTATAGATTCGGGATCTTGAAAATCTGCCTGTTGAGCTCCATTGTCTTTTTCTGTCCAGTGCTCTTGAAAATCATCTTTATGGTGATAAATTTTTCCGTATGAAATGGTTTCATAACCGTTCTCTTTAAATATTTGGTTTAATGGAATAGCATTCGGAGCATCTACTGAGGCTCTTGTAGAAAAATCATTAAACCGTTTTTCACTCGGTCTTATTCCGGTCATAATACTTGCTCTACTTGCTCCACATACAGCTATATTTGTAAAAGCATTATTGAATTGAACCCCCTCTGATGCAAGCTTATCCATATTGGGGGTAATCATTGTTTCATTTTCATAATTGTATGAATTCATGGTTGGTCTTAAGTCATCAATTGAAATAAACAATATGTTATGTTTTTTCTCAACTTGATCATTACATGACACAATAAATATTCCTAAAAAGATTAATAAAAATTTTTTCATTTTTAATTTAATTTGAGGTTATTTCTGATGCTTTGTAACCGATTCGAATTGCTCTCGCTGCAATTTTTTGATCTTTATTAAGCTCTATTGGCTTATGGTATAGATCCCAGTTTTCTGTACCAATTTTATCGTCAATTTGAAATCCAATTGATGCTCCATCAGTTGCAGAATTCAGCTCTAGCTTTCCTTGGTTGTTTGTGCTGAATGTAACATTTTCTGTTGCTGGCTGAATCATATTTGGCCAAAAAGATTTTACAATTTCATTTTCAGGAATAAAGCCCTTGTCATCAATTTCTTTTTGCCATCTCTTTAGTTCAGATCTAAGTTGATCTATTTTTGATGAGTAAGAGGGATTATCTATTAAATTATCTACTTCATAAGGATCAAATTTAAGATCATAAAACTCCTCAACCGGTTTTGTTTTCATAAAAATATAAGCAGCATCACCTTGTAATTTTCCTTTTGAATCCATCTCAATTAATTTTGAATTCATTGGTATTCTTTCTCTATATTTATTGCGATATATCAAAGGTAATTCTGGCATAAAATTTTTAATATAAACATACCTTCCATCCAATACTGATCTCTGCATATCTGTACTCTCATCAAACCTGTCAGCAGTTCCAAATGCATATTTCCTTGGCTCTTGTTCATATCGCCCAGCGATTGCTTTACCATCAAAATGATTGGGTGGCTTGATATTTAATAAGGACAAAACCGTTGGTCCTAAATCCATAAGTGATACGATTCTATCATCAACTTTTCCTGCATTTTTTTTATCAGGATATCTAATAATAAGTGGCACATTAAGCCCACTATTTCCTACTGCTCTTTTTTGCCTCAATAAATTACCCCCATGATCACTCCAAAACATAATGATTGTGTTTTCAAGAACTCCGTCTGACTCTAATTGATTCATTAATTCTCCAACTTTTCTATCCATAGCTTCAATGTTGGAATATTTTCTTGCGATATCCATTCTGACCTCAGGAATGTCTGCAAAATAAGAAGGGATTATTACATCCTGTGGACTTACCGTTAATGGTTTATTGCTTCTTTCCCATATCCTAGATTCATGAGTTAATAAAGTATTCCAAACATAAAAAAAGGGCATTCCATTTGGAGCATCTCTAAATGAAACCGTAGAAGATACTTCATCCCATGCGGTAAAGGGTGCGTTAAATTGGTAATCGCATTTAAAATTATTTGCACAATAATATCCTTCTTTCCTTAATATTTCAGTGAATGGCTTAACATGTGGCGGTGGGACAACCTCATATTCTGGTATGTTAAATCCAGCTTTGTCAATAACTCCAATATTCTTTTTGTGAGAAACTTCTTCTGGAGTTTTATAATTATGGTAATCTCCGGTTCTCATATTATTTGCCCCAAGTCTTGCAGAATACATCCCCGTAATAATTGAGAATCTGCTTGGTGCACAAACCCCAACAGTTGAGTATGCATTGGTATATCTAACTCCTTCAGATGCGAGTTTGTCTAGATTAGGTGTCTTAATAATTTGATTTCCATAAGATCCTAATATGGGCCCCATATCTTCGCAACTAATCCAAACAACATTTAGTGGTTTTTTAATTTTCTCTGAATGATTAGAGCAGGAAATCATAAATAAAAAAATGCAGAAATATATATATGTCTTAAGCATTTTAATAATGTAATTTAACATAATCTTCATCCTTTAATTTGCCCGTTAATTCTTCTGAAACTTTATTCCATTTTGAATTTTTATCTAGCGGATGTAGAGTTGGTTTTATAACTGATATTGGATTATCCAAGACAAAATCGTTTTGATTTTTCATCCATTTTTCTAAAACATCGGACAATCTATTTCTGTGCTGTTTGTAATCACTGTTATTTATTAAATTGTTTTTTTGGTAGGGATCTGTTTTTAAATCATACAGTTCTTCATACGGAGTATTCGGAAAAGACTCAGCAGCAATTTTAGCAAATTCATTTACCACTGGATTTTCCCCAAGATTTGAGTCAACTACTTCAATTGAATTAAAATTTCTGATTAATTTAAATCTCTTTCCCCTTACCATTCGAGAAGGAAATATTTTACATTCCCTAATATTTTGTTTTGTTGCAACGCCAAAAATATAGTCATTGATTTGTTCATTACTACCCAATAAAGTTTTTAAAAAACTTTTTCCGTCAATACTATTGGGAATGTCCGTTTTAGCAGCCTCTAGTAAAGTAGGCAGAATATCAACAAGAGTAAGTAAAGTATTTGATTTCGTATTAGGTTTAATTTTACCCGGCCATCTCACCACAAAAGGAACTTGAAGGCCTTGTTCAGACAGACCCCATTTTCCACTAAGACCATGATCAGACGCATAAAAAAACATCGAATTATCTTTATGTCCATACCTGTCAACCATTTGTAAGACTTCCCCTAACTGATCATTGTCATCTTGAATGTTTTGATAATACCCTGGCTTATGATTACCAACATAACCAGGGTCATATGGCAATTTATATATGTCCTGTTTGCTATAATTAGATGTTTTTGGATAGGGGCCATGTGGAAAATCTGAAGCAATAATTAAACAAAATGGTTTATTCACGTTTTTTAAATAATCGTCAATTTTTTCTAAGGGTAAATATCTGTTGTTAACCTTTGGGAAATAATGTGTCCAGTCAAATACTTTGTTTGGTTTGACATGGCTCTTGCCAGCTAAAACTACTTCGTATCCGGATTCCTTTAACAATGATGTAATGCTTTTAATATTAGGCTTCACACCAATATGATTTGCCATACATCCGTTTTTTACTGGATACATTCCTGTAAAAATTTGCGATCTACTTGGCGCGCAAATAGCCTGACCGGTATAAAAATTTGTAAATTTTATTCCTTGGGTTGCTAGAAGATCAATATTACTAGTTTCAACTTTTGGATTACCGTAAACTCCATAATCTAAAAGATCCTGATCATCTGAAAGATAAAAGATTACATTGGTAGGATTTGATTCTTGTTGAGCGTAAAAATTGTTAAAAAACAATAAAAATATTAGCGCAAAATAATATGTTGATCCGTTTTTTTTCATTGTTTGATTATCTTTTTAGTTACTGTTTTTTTATCAATCATAGAATTTATCTTTAATAAGTAAGTGCCTTTTTGAAATTCAGAAATATCAATTAAAACTTCTTTATTATTACTAAACCTATCGATTAATTTTTGACCCTGTAAATTAAAAATCTTAACATTATAATTTGAATAATCGGGTAGAATCAGATTGAGTTGATCTTCTGCTGGATTAGGGAATAACTCAACCTGCAAATCATTATTGTTTACTAAATTAAACTCACTGTTAGAAAGAGATTCATCAATATCAAAGACTAGTGATGTTAAAGATAATTCGGGTAGAATTGTTGTAAAATATCTGTTGTAGTAATCTATTTCATTTATGCCCAAGGATGAAAACTCCTCAGAATCATTATCAGAGGTTAAAAAAGTTTCAACTGAAATTGCGCCAAGCGGAACATCTACTGAAAAATCTTTTTCATTTCCCTCATTGAATATTTGAACGATTACTTTAGATTCATCATCTGAAATAAATCCTGCGACAAAAACTCCATCTTCATCGCTCGAGGCAGAACTAATTAGGCTATAATCCTTCTTTACTAAGTTTGTAAAATGCTTAAATGAATGATATCTTTTTGGTAAAATTATTTCACCCGTAGGAGTCCATCCAACTAAGCTAGAATATCCGTTGTTATCAGCTTCTCCATAAAATAAGTGTACCATATAGGCAGTAACTCCACCTTCGTTAAATCCTCTTATTATCCACTTAATATAATTTGCTGCATCACTCATTGACTGATCTGTGCTGTTAAGGTTTGCCGACTCGGTGACCCAAACGGGTTTACCATTAGCAGCTACTTTTAACGCATTCCAATTAGCATTGTGATTAGGATCTGCATAAGTATGAGTACCTACAATATCAACAGCTTCCTCAACAGCTGAATTTTCAAACATAGTATTAATATAATTTGTAGCAGAGGTTCCGGAATTTTGAGATTCAACCCTGAAACATTCAGGTGAAACTATATTAATATGATCTAAACCAGAATTTGACATCCTAGCATTTAAGTTTATTAATATACTTGATAATTCTGAGGGTGTAGTATTCATGGACTCGTATGAAACCTCATAATCAGGCTCATTTGTAGGTGAAATTGCAGTGACTTCAATTCCATACCTAGACTCCATACCATTTAAAAATGCAACAAGAAATTCACTAAATTCTGATTCTCCTCCACTAATCAGAGTACCTCCACCATTATGTTGGCCGTTGGTTTTAAGCCAGGCTGGGGCGCTGTTACAGTTACCGATTACGTGATCAAATCCATTAACACTTAAGTTAAAAGCATTTTGTAAGGCTTCACCAACATATCTAGTTCTCCAACTATTTGGATCACTATCATATCTTGTCCAATCTAGTTGTGTTTCATCTAAGCTATAAGGATCATCATTGTCATTTTCAGGCTCTAAATCATGGTAAACAAAAAACCTAATCATGTTAACCTCAAGGTCATTAAAACAATATTGTTCAATCTGCTCTCTAAATGAGTCATTTAATACATAGAGATCCTCAGTTCTTCTTTTAATTCCCGCTCCAAAACCATCAACTATTTGATGTTTTTCTTCAGGTTGAAAGGTTATTCTATCGCCTGGGGAAATACTAACCTCATCCAAAAAGTAGGTTACATCAGATTGCATGTACCAAAACCTGACTCTATTGTTATCGCTAGAATTTTCAACAGTGAAGGTGTGGGTATATCTTTTCCATTGATTGGTTATCCAAATATTTTGACCCTGATAACTTCCAGACACGTCAGATTGAAAAACCAATTTCATCTGCCTAGAATCTGCTCCAGAAATTTTAGCATAAAAAGTCACTGTATACTTTTGGCCTGCCAAAACTTGAAAAGGATATTCGCTTTTAGAGCTAACATGCCATCCGTTTGCCCCTAATGAATGTACTTCGCACTTCAAAGCCTTTGTACTACCCTGAACCAAATTATCTGTTTCAATTGAGTATGTTGCATCCCCACCCTCATTAGCTTGATGGCTCCAATGTTGAAATTCATTGTTTTCAATATCCTCTAAGAAACCATTAGCAAGTGGAAGTTGGTTCTGGGAGGCAAGTGAAAGTATAGAAACACTCCAAAAAAATAATATCTTTTTTATCATCTTCACTAAGAATTACAAAAAATTTAGCCCGTATATAATTTCGAAATACGGGCTAAACAAAATTTAATCTAAATCTATTAATTCATTTGTGTTAATCTCTATCAAAGGAATTGGTAAAGACATCACTTGAGAAGGGTCTGTACTGAGTGTTAAATCAACAGACGGATTATGAATTGGATTATTATTGTGAAATAAAATTGTTCTGTTTAAAAAGTTGTCAAAACCTCTTCTTCTGTTGTTATGCGCATCTTCTCCTTCACCTAAAACCTCAAATCTGTACTCGTACATAATTGCTTCTCTAAATTCTTCTTGTGTTCCAAAATAAGCGCCTTGAGGACTCATTCCAACTCTGCTCAGTAACTCGGTTACAAAACCTAATTGTTGTCCGTTATCTAATTCGTTTGAAATTTCAGCTAACATAATCAATAGTTCACCATATCTGTATATTATTAAGTTTTGATCTCCATATTGATTACTGTGTTGTGTATCTTTTTCGGTAAACTTAAAAAAGTACGGGTGAGCTTTAGAAAAATTAGGTCTATTAGGATTTGAGGGGTAAACTGTTACAGTATTACCATTATCCGCTCTTTGATAAGAGTGTAAATAAGTTCCTTCTAATCTGGGGTCATTTGGATAAACTGATTCGTGATGGTTGTATACGTCCGCATGTACACGCAACCAACCAAAATGCTGTCCTAACTTATATTTCCAGGGGGTAAAATTTCTTCCCATTTGTGAGTTTGCTGCATCTTGACTTATTTGTAGTTCCCATATTGATTCAGAAGAGTTTTCATTGGTGTCAGTGAATAAACTTCCATAATCTGCAACTAAGCTGTACTGACCGTAAACTTCAATAGCTTGCTCATAAGCTAGCTGCCAATAATCCAATTCAGTAAACCCGTCAGCTCTTAAATCTGGATTTGTAGCCAATGTCATATATACTTTAGCTAATAACATATTTGCTGCATACTGCTTTGGGTATCCGATGCCACTTGAGCCATTTATTAAAGTCAATGCCATCTGAGCATCAGCAATAATTTGAGCATAAACATCTTTAGACGAAGTAGTAGCTAAATGTAAATTTTCATTATTTGGAAGAGACAGCCAAAGCGGTACATCTCCCCAAAGCCTAGTTAATGAAAAATATGACCATGCTCTCACAAAATATGCCTGACCGGCTATGTCATTAAATCCAGATTCGTCTGAAGTTGTCGGTTCATTCACAGTTACAATGTTGTGTATTGCGCCATTACATCGAGCTATGGCAGAATATACTCCGCCCCACATAGCCTCTGTGTCTGCATCATAAGTGGGTTTTAAGGAGAATAGATTAGCGTTATTTATATTATTTACATTATTTCCGCCATTTTTTCCAGCCGCAAATAAACCTGAAAATCCATTTATAGCAAATATTCTTCTTTCCTGGGCATTGTAGCTAGTTAGGGCTTGATATATACCATCAAGCGCTCCCTTAGCTACACTTATATCTGAATATACTGCGTTAGAGTCTAAAAATATTGGGTCTTCGTCTAAATCACAGGAAGTGACAAAAAAACCAATTATTGATAATAATATTATTTTAAAATTTTTCATATTTAAAGAATTTAGTTTTTTAATTTTTTTTAAAACCCAACATTAAGTCCTACAACAAAAGTTCTTGCATTTGCTCTTCCATTCCAATCCACTCCATTTATAAGGCCGTTATATAAAAAGCTTGAGATTTCGGGATCGTATCCACTATAGTTTGTCCAGGTTATCAGATTTTGTCCTGCAATAAATAATTTTAAATTACTTATTGAGTCTATATTGTTAACGTCAAAGTCGTATGCAATCGTTAAATTACTCAACCTCAAATAACTTCCGTCCTCAATGATTCTGTCAGTCATAGCTGGTTGGCCATTTGTGGAATATCCAATCCTTGGATAAACATTTGTTTGAGCATCAGGTCTCCATGCATTAAAATACGCATCAGGTGCAATATTCAAATAGGTTAATCCTTCAGCATTATTTAATTGTAATAAATTTCCGTTTGCTATGTCATTACCATAAACCCCATTAAAAAGAATATTGGCTGAAAGCCTCTTGTAAGTTAAATTAAAATTAAAGCCATATATAAAATCTGGATTTGGATTTCCTATAAATGTTCTATCGCTTAGGTCAATAATTCCATCTCCATTTTGATCAATAATCTTTACATCACCAGGCACCGCAAGGTTTCCAAACACTTCTGGAAGGGCGTCTCCAGTTTGATAAATTCCGTCAGTTTCCAATCCATAAAATAAACTTGTTTCTTCACCTTCAACAAATACGTTGGCGGGGTATCTAAATAAATTACTTCTTGTTACTTCTGAACCAAAATAAAATCTTCTTTCCTCAGCAATTCCATCAACATAAAACTCGTCCAACGGCTGAGAAGAAAGATCTGTGATTTTGGTTTTATTAATTCCTATGTTTCCTCCAAATGACAGAGTCAAATCCTGATTAGAAATTAGGTCTGTGTTTAATGAAAGCTCAATACCTTTATTGGTGATTTCGCCTTTGTTAACCAAAATACTTTGAAACCCAGAAGAAGTTGGAATACTAGCTCTTTGAAGAAGATCCTTCGTAGTCTTTTCATAAACATCAACGGTTCCTGTAATTTTTTGATTCTTTGTGGCAAAGTCAGCACCGAAATTTAATTGCTCTGTTGTTTCCCAAGTCAAGTCTGGATTTGCTACATTCTGCAGCGCAATTGGAACATTTGTGCCTCCATCGGCATTTCCATAAAGATTAGCTGAGGCTCCATAATTTGAAAGAGTTCCATACGATCCTATTCCGTGATTTCCTATTTGACCCCAACCACCTCTTAGC
>Ga0228615_1001941_pt1 | contig 10145 bp, 2 predicted proteins | sample 16DmetaG_FD_190530 | JGI IMG/M metagenome (GOLD analysis project Ga0228615, IMG submission 190530) | Seawater microbial communities from Monterey Bay, California, United States - 16D | ecosystem: Environmental > Aquatic > Marine > Coastal | place: USA: California | collected 2016-10-17
AGTCAATCAACCTTATGCTAAAAGAACTAGAAGGTTTTTAATTGGTGATAGTATTGAAGGTTGGGGAGATGCTATTAAAGTATTAATGAAGTCTTATATGGGTGAGAAAAGAAGTTCTACTGTAGAGTTTGATTACTCAGATATTAGACCTAAAGGCGCTCAGCTAGTTACTTCAGGTGGTAAAGCACCAGGACCTCAACCATTAAAAGAGTGTATACTAAAAATTAAAGGAATATTAGACGCTAAAGAAGATGGAACGCCATTGACTACAGTTGAAGCACATGACATAGTGTGTCATATAGCTGATTCAGTTTTAGCTGGTGGTATTCGTAGAGCTGCTTTAATTAGTTTGTTTTCTGCTGAGGATAACGAGATGATTAGTTGTAAGTCAGGAACTTGGTGGGAAACAAATCCACAAAGAGGTAGAGCTAATAACTCAGCTGTACTCATGAGACATAAAGTAACTCAAGAGTTTTTTATGGATTTATGGAAGCGTGTAGAGCTATCGGGATCAGGTGAACCTGGTATATACCTTAACAATGACAAAGACTGGGGCACAAACCCTTGTTGTGAAATAGCATTAAGACCTTTTCAGTTTTGTAACCTATGTGAAGTGAATGCTAGTGATCTTGAGTCACAAGAAGATTTTAACTATAGAGTTAAGCAAGCTAGTTTCATAGGAACACTACAAGCTGGTTACACTGACTTTCATTATTTAAGAGACATATGGAAAGATACGACAGAGAAGGACGCCCTTATCGGTGTATCAATGACAGGGATAGGGAGTGCCGCTGTGCTGCAGTTGGATATGAAGGAAGCTGCAAATATAGTAAAACGAGAAAATACAAAGACAGCTAAAGCTATTGGTATTAATCCAGCAGCTAGATGCACAACCGTGAAGCCTGCTGGGACGACATCTCTGGCATTAGGAACTTCATCTGGTATTCATGCATGGCATAATGATTATTATACGCGTAGAATCAGAGTTGGTAAAAACGAGTCTATGTATAAGCATTTATCTAAACATCATCCTGAATTAGTTGAAGATGAGTTTTTTAGACCTCATGACACTGCTGTAATTAGTATACCACAAAAAGCACCTGAAGGTTCTATATTAAGATTAGAGTCACCATTTGACTTGTTTGAAAGAATAAAGAAAGTTGCTCAAGAGTGGATTGTGCCTGGTCATAGAAAAGGATCTAATACTCACAATGTTTCAGCTACAGTTAGTTTAAAGCAAACAGAGTGGGATCAAGCTGGAAAATGGATGTGGGAAAATAGAGATCATTACAATGGGTTGTCTGTGTTGCCCTATGATGGTGGTACATATACTCAAGCACCGTTTGAAGATATAAGCAAAGTACAATATGATATGGCTATGAAACATCTTAAAGATGTTGATCTTAGTAAGATTGTAGAAACAGAAGACGAAACAGATCTTGCAGGAGAATTAGCTTGTGCAGGTGATAATTGTGAAATAACATGAGAAAGTTAGCAATAATTGGAGGTCTTAGCTTAATGACAGCTGGGACTTCATATATGATGTGGCATCCACATGCACCACAGTTTGATTTAAATCCTAATACATTAGCTATAGCTACTGGAGGATTTTTTATAGCTGTTGGAATTAGTTATAAATTTTAATATGTAAAATTATGTGTGAGAATTGTTTGGGTGGATTTTGCCCGTGGTGTTAAATATAAAAAGGGGAAGTCGTAATGACCTCCCCTTTTTTGGTTACAGGAACTTTGGGTATGGTGCCCAGTATTTTCTGTTCCTTACTTTTTATTTTTTTTTATTATAATTTTTATTAACTCGTCTTCTTTTAGTTTTTTATACTTTTTTAAGCTATAACCTCCAACTCCAAGATTTTTTAAAAGCCTTAATTGTTCTTGTTTACTTAACTTTTTTAAAGTTTCATAATCCGTAGAACCTTTTGCTTCTTTTAGTCTTGTTTTAGATTTTTCTTCTTTAATCTTTATTTTCTGCTCTTTAATTTTTATTTTTTCTTCTTCTGTTTTAGGAGCTTCAACATAGTTTTTTCTATCTTTTACTTGCCACTCAGGCCAACCTAAAACCATAGCTACAGACTGCCATGCTTCAGTATCTTCTGCTGCGGCTGCTTTTAAATTATTAACTTTGCTAAATAACCTGTCTAAAGGCACATTAGTAGTTGCTGTTATAACTTTAGCCATTGACTCATACGCTGTGTTTTCTAAACTAAATCCTTTTTCAAATACCTCTGCCCTACGTTTTTTATTGTCAAAAGGGTATGCAGCAGACTGGAACTTACCTAATTTGCTTTTTATAGCTGGTGAAAATTCTAAAAGCTTTTTATAAGAGTCAGTATACTCGGGTCTATCTCTTTTAGATCTATCATATATGTCTATACCTAAGTTTTTAAGAACTTGAATAGTAACACCACCTAAACCTAAACCTCTTAAGCTAGAGTCAATCATACCGTTAGCTGTTTTAAGTAGTTTTTTCTCATCTTTCTCATCCATATCGTCATCGCTAAATCCTATAGCAAAAACAGCTTGTTGCAGTGCATTAAATATTAAGTTTTGTATAAAAGCATAATAAGCTATTCTTGATAGTCTAACCCTATTACTTTGAGCCAATGTTTTTCCTGGCATAGCTCTACGGTTTACCATGTCTTGTATATCTCTTTTCTGTAGCCTAGCATACTGCATAGGAGTATTAACATACTGTAGTATAATTCTACCTAAATAGCTAGCTTGTTGGCTAGATATTTTACTAGGATCAGAAGACTGTTGAGATTTTTCAGATTCAGCTCTAAACTCTTTCATAGCTCTTACTTCAGCTTCAGACTTAGTTAATCCTTCGTTTTTAATTAAATCATTTACTCTATTTCTATAAAACGTAGCACCACCAGATGCAATAGCAAAACTATCAGCATATTTAGTAGGTAGATAACCTTTTTCTAATATATAGTTTAAAGCTGCTTTAGCTTTGTTCTTAGAGGTTTTAGCAGCGTTCGCTATCTCTGATTCATTAATGTTTAGTTTAAGACCATTACGTCTATCTACTAAATAATCAGAATTCATTAGCATTATAAAATCTTTCCAAAACTGAGGTTGATTAGCAAAAGCTTTACCGGCTTTTAATGGATTGTTAAAACTCCAATTAATAAAGTTAGCAGCTGATATAGTTTGTAATAATGCTGATCTAGCATTAATAAACATAGTTACGGCAGTAGAATTATTTATATAATCTAAAACGTCGTTACTTAATTTATTTCCTCCAGTAAGCCTGTTACTACCAGACTTCATACGTCTTAAACTATCTTCAACAGCATCTCTATATTTTTTACCATAAGCAGCTTCTAGCTTATTTAAATTATCTTTAGAATATATTAAATCTACATTTTGATTCCAAGACTCTAAATACTTACCTCTCTTAGTAGTGTTTAATATATCAATTAAATCAGTTGTTATAGTTCCTAAAGCCCAAGCATCTTTAGGTTTTGAATATCCATCACCTTTTGTTATAGACATTATTTGATCTGCAAAAACTTTTAGTTTAGGATTTTTTTCAACTATGTCACTTAATTCTTTTAAATCAGCTTTAGATAAACCTGGTATTTGTTCTCCTGCTTTATTCCACAAATAAACTCTTACAGCTTGTTCATTAGTAAAACCAGATTCAGTTGTTTTTTGTAAATCCTTAGGAACATTTAATTCTTTTTTAAGAGCTTTAAAATCTGCCATTAAGTTAACTCTATCAGTTGACAAGTTATCCATAGCTCTAGTATAAGGATCAAATAAGTTTTCTTGATAAAACTTCATATGAGCTTCACCTTTTTTACCTTTACCTAAAGTAGTGTAAACTAATCCTAGCATGTCCTCAGCTGAGGCTGGTATAAAAAACCTTTGACCTTTTTTATCACCACCTCTTAACTTAGCTTTAACATCTGAAAATACTTTTTCAGCTCCAATACCTGTTGATTCCTCTATTAGCTTATTAAAATCAGAGCTTAAGTCTTTTGATTTAGAAAACTTAGCTTGTTGAACTTTTGATTTAACATCTATAACAGACATAACATTTTTAACTGCTTTAACATTTTGCAATGCATCATCAGCAAAATAAAAATCATTATAACCTTCAGCAGCTTTGTCTATCATCCAATTAGCTTTAGCTTCACCTGTAGATTTACCTAAGCCTGTTATATTTTTTAATGGTATATCTAATCCTTGGCTATCTAAAAATTCTTTAATAGCTATAGCCGCTTGAGGTGCTCTAGCTGTTAGAACAAATACATCTTCTGTGCCTCTAGCATCTTGTATTTTCTTAGCTAAATCAAGTAATGGTCCAGGTTTACCTTTAGTTACTTTATCAAACTCAGTAAAATCAAATGAATAACCTTCTTCTAATAGTCTAGCTCCATCCATAGCAAACTTCTCAGCGGTTAAACTACCTTCAGTTCCATCAGGCGCTGTAAATAAAACATTAGACTTAGTTGTAGCTAACGTATCGTCAAAATCAAATACCCTAATCTTTTTAACAGGAGTATTAATATCTCTAGCTATACTTAAAGCTTGATCGATGCTAGCAGCTTTACCCAACAACTCTTGCATACTTAAATCACCTTCTAAGTTTAAAACTTTAGATTCAGAAAGAACAGATTTTGAAAATTTACCAGCTTTTGTTTTTTGTGGTACTAGCTTTAAGTATTCGTTTAACAACTCTTTAGCTGCTTTAGGATCTAATCCATTAGCAATTTGATCTACAATTAACGAGTTTTGAAATGCTACAACATCAGGATTATTTCTATATTTAGCATCTACACCAACATTATAAAAATCTGTTAGCATAATTTTATTATAGTTGTTATCTAATATTTGTATAGTGTTTAAATTAAAATCAGGCACAGAAGCATATCTTATAGCCCAATCATATTCACCTACAAGCGTTTGAAATAAGTCTTCTTTTTTAGGACCTGTTTTCATTCCTAATTCTTTTCTATTTACTTTATCGTCGTTAGTTTTTTCAATTGGACCTTGAACAAAGTTTTTAGTTACGCCTGTAAAATTATCATTTACTAAACCATCTTTAGCTAAAATCATTCCCCATTTAGCTAATAGTGAAGCTCCTAGTGCGTGTTCTTCTACGGTTTTACCAACCATGTTTAGCTGTCTAAAGGTTATTGGACAAATAGTTCTTATAAAATGAGCTTGATGAAAGCTTGTTCCTTGTAATATACCAAGAATTGATTGTTTTGTATTTTTATCACTATCTTGAGTACGCTCAAAAAATTGCTTTAATATTAATTCTTTTATCTTTACTTGCTCTACAAATTCATCATTACCAAAATCCTTATTAAACTTAGTAGTAGCTGAACCCGTTTGTCCTACTCTTACCAGGCCTTTTTGCATGGTTTCTCTACTCATTGGTTTTCCGTCTTCGTTAACAAAAGGTTTTCCATAGCCTTCAAACTCATCAGATTTTTCAAAATTTACCAACCATTCATCTAACCCACCAACGCCTGTCTTAGAAGCAAAAGGTAATCCCCATGTTTTTTCACCAGTCTTTATACTTTTTTTCTTACCATTAGGTAAAGTAATTGTCTTATATTTAGACTTAGGTGTAGCTGCAAAAGTTCCTGGGCTTTTTTGAAAAAATACTTTAGGTAGAATTTTAACTAACCTAGGCATTTCGTTTTTAATAAAGTCAACTCTATCCTGGCTGTTGTTAAAGTTATAAGAAGTCATGTCTAATTCTTTAGCTAACTTTCTCCACATGCTTTTATCTTGAATATAATTTTCAAAAGATAAATCACTAGCTAATGCGGTCTGCACTGCAGTTTTACTAAACTTAACACCTTCAGGTCTAGCTATTTTTTCTTTAACCTGCGGTGCGCCTCTTGTAATTTCTTTTTCTGTTATGCTTTCAGATAAATCTATAGTTCTATCAGTTAAATCCCCTTTAGTGTCGTAAACCGGTTGTTTTGGATTATCTACTATGTCATTAAATTCGTTTTTAGCTATAACCTCTGCTAAAAACTTAGGCATTTTTCTTTTTAAAACATCTGGTCTTATACCCATTAAGTAATCAACTACTTGATCTACACTAGGATCTAATGTTCTAAATAAATCATTACCAGCATTTAAATTAACAGTAGATGGTGTACGTCCTTCGTCAATAGCTTTTTGAGTTTGAGTAGGATTCATTCTTTTAATCTCTAACTCATAGAAAGGCGTCCAGTTAGATCTTCTCATAACAGATGGATCTACTTTGTTTAAAGCTATTAAATCTTCAGCAATACTTTCAATAAAAGCTTTTCTATTTTTAGTAGATAATAAACCGTCTTTAGTTCCACTTAGCTTGTCATATAATCTATTTCCTGTTGCTGTAGACATATAATCAACAAAAGCTTTAAAAAACTTCTTAGGATCAGTCATAGCTGGTCTATCTGTTTTTCTTAAGAAATTAGTTATATCTCTTTTAACTAAATTAATTTCATTATTACTTAGATCTATTTTTTTAGCTATTTTAGATTGTTGAGGTTTAATTTTCTTTAACTTGTCTTGAGCTAGCTTTATATCAGCGTAATCTTCTGGGCTTATCTCATCAGACACTAAGGTTTCCCCAACTGTAGCTCTACTTTCTTCACCACCTATTTTTTTATCAGTAGAAACTGTTTTAGGGGCTTTTAAAGCTTTTTTAGCAACTGTACCTACTTTTGCGCCTATGTAACTATTTATATATCCAAATAAATTTTTATTTAAAGAAGGATTAAATCTCTCTATATGTCGTTTTATTTCTTCTTTTGAATCTTCAAATATATCTTGTCTTTGTTTAGGATCTGTAACTTTAATTTTTTTACCAATTAAATTATCAAAAGCACCATTATCAATTAGCTGTTTAGCAACAGTTTCAGCTTGACTACCGGTGAAATTGTCTTTACTAACAGTATAAAAACCTTCTTCATTTGTAGGACCTACTAGATCATTTAATTTATCTTGATTTGATTGTTTTGTTAAATCAATTGATTTAGATGGTTTTAAATCTGAAGCTTTAGATTCACTACTTTTAGATAGCTTTAAAGCTCTTTCACTTAACTCTCCTTTTGACACACTTTTAGAAAAGTCCTTCATGAAGTTATAAGCTTGTCTAGCGTTGCTAAATTCCTTCTTAACACCAACTTTTCTTAATATTTCTTGAACAAAATTTAATATTTTATCACCTATGCCTTCGTCAAAAGTTATTTTATTTCCTTGTATTGCATCAGAAAAAGCATTAAACCACTCTATTGAAGTTTCAGCATCAATATCACTATAGTTTTTATTTATTCTTTCTTCTACAGCAGATCTTTGTTCGTCACTTAATAGATTTTTAAAATCTTTAATTAGTTTTCTTCTGGCTTCAATGCCTAAACCTTCAAAGTAATCATCTACAACAACATGGAATATCTCATGAGAACCAACATCTAAAGCTCCAGTCTGTTGCATTATATCCTTGTTTAATACGACTATATCACCTATTCTGTAGCCATCAGCGTTTTCAACTATTTCTTCTTTAGTGCCAGGGTTTTCTTTTAAGTACTCATCATATATTTTTTGAGCTTTCTGATTACCTGTTTCACCTGTAGATAAATCTGTTTCTACTACATAAACTTTTTTATTTAATTTTTTACCTTGGGTTTCTGCAAATTCTATTGTATCCTTAGTTTTAATGTCGACAATGTTTTTTTTAACTTTAGCATCTTTAGTTGCTAGGTCTACATTGACAGCGTCTTTAGCACTAATTTCTGATATTTCTTTATTTATGTTATCAACTCTAGCTTTATCGTCTTTAACAGACTGTTGGTTTGGATCTAATTTCTTTATGTTTTCTTCTAGTATATTTCTTTCATAGATTAAATTAGAAATTTTATTTTGTTGTTTGTCATCAAGCTTAGAGTCAGTTTTTTCAAGAGCGGAGAAATATTCTTCTATGTCATTAATTATCTTATCTCCTTCTTCTTTAGACATAGTACCTAATTCTTGTCTTTTTCTAATATCAGTTATAGAACCTTGATATACTTTTTTATTTCTTAAAGGTAGAAGATCAAAAGTTTTTCTAGTAGCACCACCTGAAGCTTGTATAACACCGCCCATAAATATACCTAAAGCTCCAGCTTCACTAGCTCTAGACATATACTCAGATATGCTTAAATCTTGAACACCTAAGATATCATCTGTTAAATCTTGAGATAAAGACGTTAAAGCCTCTGTAAAGCCTTCTTTACCTGAATCAATACCAAATGTTTTTAGTACATCAATAGCCGTTTTATTAGCCATTTCTTTAGCAACTACTTCACCGGCTTTCTTCCCACCTTGTTTAGCAGCCGCTTTAGCAGTAGACTTTAAACCGCTTTTGAATAAACCAAAAGCTCTAGCTCCAGCTGGACCCATAACACCTTCAAAAACACCTTCAGATAATCCTCTAAAAAAACCCCTAGCTAATTTCTCTTTTCTACTTAAGTTTTGAATTTTTTCATCTTCAGAAAAAACAGACTCAGTATATTCTCCAGGTATTAATAAAGCTGACATAACACCAGCACTTGCTAGTCCTTGAACCGCAGCACTACTTCCACCACTAGCTATTGCGGCAGCTGTAGACGCTATCATTATTGGGGCACTTTCTATTACAGTATTAAAACCTATATTGCCAGCATCTAATAGCCCACTAGTATTTCCGGTTGTTAAAAACTCACCAATACTATTTCTAAAGTCATTATCATAAGCTCTTTGCTTTTCTCTTGTTGCTTCTGTTTTTTTAATAAGATCTTCTACCTGTTTTCTTTTAACTTTACCGTATTCTCCAAAAACATTTTCAATACCAGTAACTTCGGCAAAAACATCCTCTATAATAACAGGTGCTGATGCGAGATCTTTTCCTATAGAAAGAAATGCTGACTGTAAACTCTCGACTTTATCTCCCCATTCACTGCCTGACTCTAGCTGCTTTTTAGCTAAATCTTCTAATATTTTATCGTCTTTTATTTTTATATCTACTTTACCTCCTTGAAGTTTATCTATAAAATCACGATCATATAACTTATCTTTTAATTCGACTCTAGACAACTTAACATTGTCTACGTAGTATTCACCGCCTATTTCATTGTACTTATACTTTCTAGCGCTTTCAACTTCTTCTTTAGGTAACAAAGTTAGATCAATTTCACCCGTCTCTTTATAAGCATCGTAAGCTTCTCTCTCTGCCATTTTAAACTCACCTTGATCAAAAGCATTTTTTTTGTCATTAATTATAGTTGTATAATCAAAATCAGGATTTGAAACATCTTTCACACTAGGATCTTGCTTAGGTAAATCAATTGAGTAATATTCTTTTATTTCTAAAAATTTATTATTATCAATATTTCCAGTATCATATTTTTCATACAAATCTTTCATCATAGAAGCGTTGTCTCCATCATAATGATTTATTATACTATCAATCTTAGCTTGATCAATTTCTTGATCAGTGTTTTTAGAATAAAAATCTACTAAAAAATCTTCTATTGGCATATTTTATTTTATTAAATTGGAGAATCTCCTTTAATACCTAAAGCTTGGTTTAATTTGTTTTCCATACCATCTAAATCATCTAGAGTTGATAAGTCAAATTCACTTTCTATATCAATTAAAGTGTAAGTAGTTGGACTTTGCGCAGTGCCTCCTCCTGTTTTTCTATATATTCCATCTTTAATAATTTCACCAGGTGGAACTATTTTATCTTCTTTAGTTATTTCTCTATTATCACCTTTTACAATTCCTAAAACTTTTGGTCCAGTTTTAGCTTTAAGTAAGTATTTTTTAATGTCAGCTAATTTTCTAACTCTTAAAGTTTCTAAATCTTTTTCTGATTTGTCTATTTCTATATATTCTTTAGTGTCTTTATCAAATCTATATCTTTGACCTTTTTTGTTTACATAAACTTTACCTGGTTTTGCATTTTCTTTTTTAGGTACACCAACAAAACCACTGCTAGTTTCCTGTACATCTGTAACACTGCCTAAAGTATTTATAAATTCAGTGTGGTTTAAACCAGGTCCTTTTTTATCACCTTTTCCACCTTTTCCACCTTTTCCTTCTTTCTTAGGATCGTTAAGAGTTGTACTACCAGGAACATCTTCACCG
>Ga0228615_1001947_pt1 | contig 10127 bp, 19 predicted proteins | sample 16DmetaG_FD_190530 | JGI IMG/M metagenome (GOLD analysis project Ga0228615, IMG submission 190530) | Seawater microbial communities from Monterey Bay, California, United States - 16D | ecosystem: Environmental > Aquatic > Marine > Coastal | place: USA: California | collected 2016-10-17
TTTTGATTCTGCATAAATATATCTTTTAGTGTAGCAAAAGCAGCAATTGCTAATCCAATACCAGCAGCCTTTAATGCATTTCCAATACCTCTTATACCTTTAGCTGCTATGCTAGATGACTTCTCTACTTCTTTTAAAGACTTAGCAGTATTTTTATTTGACTCTGTAGTCGCTTTGTTTAAATCTTCAACACTCTTTGCAACATTATCAATACCCTTTAAAGCTTTGTCAGTTTTTGCTTCTAGCTCTACAATTATTTTTTCCATTTTAATTCTTGTTTTTGTCTTTTAAATACTTCTTTAAAACTTTCTGGAAACTTATTCTTTCCCTTTGCTATTTGTACTATCTCAGATTTACAATCTGTATCTCTTAATAATTCTAATATTTCTTTTATCATAATGTGTTTACTGTTAATGCTGATGATACTGATGATGTGTTACCATTAAAATCTGTTGCTGACACTGTAAAATCATAAGATGTACTCGAACTAAGTCCAGTTATATTAGTACAATAGCTAATCTCTTGTATAGGTGTTGCTGATACTCTTTGTATGAGTACACCATCTTGGAATACTTGATAGCTTTTTACACCTACACCTCCAGTATCAGTAGATGGACTCCAACAAAGTGTGAACGATGTAGAGGTAATATCAGAACTTGATAAATTACTAGGTATTGTTGGTGGTGTTGTATCTGGTGGTATTGCTGGAGCTGGTGGTGTATAGATATCATTTAACAACTCTAAATCAGATTTACCAGTTAGCATATTTGTTTTTATACTATTAATTTTATACGTTGTACCACTAATATTAAATCTGTCTGCTAGTGTGTATTTAAGTAAAATTCTTAAAGGTAAATATGCAGTTACTTTTGTTAGTCTGTTTGTTACATCAAACACATCAGAAATATAATCTTTATGGTATGCTTCAAATAAAGTATTTGTAAATGTATTATCTAAAGTATATTCGTTTATCTCATTATTGAAATTAATATTATACTTACTTGTTGATGATGATAATGCAACACTATTTGAAGGTATATTGTATTGTGTAACTTCTGAATGACTGCTTGTTGTATCTAAAAAAGAAATACTTGTTGTATTTTGTAATATAGGATAAAACAATAAAGGTTTACCATAATAAGGAGATTGATTGTCATCTACATACCAACCATATTGAACAGTTGTTAATGCATCAGTATCTAAATCAATTAATCTTTCATAAAGCATATGAGAGAAAGGTGTTTTAACCTTGTATATTTTACCATCTAAATTCTCTCCACTTGTATATTCTATTTTACCCCAAGTGTTGTTAAATAGTTGTGAATGTTTAGAAGCCAAAAATGTTTTTGTATCTCCGTGTTCAAATGTTATTTCTTTAAATGGTAAAGCAACATTAACAGAACTTTTATCTCTATCAATAAACTCAGTTATGTCATAAGAAGTACCTCCAGCATAATAGTTATCTAAGGTTTTTACAATTATATTACCAGTAACATTATCTACATAAGACGTAAGATTGAACATTTTAAAAATACCAGTTAAAAAATCAATACACTTTATGTCTGGTATCTGTTGTGTTATAATAAAATCAACTGCTCCAGTAATAGATACACTTGTTGCTTCATATCTAGTATAAACTAAAGTTGAGTTTACAAGATGAGGTATAAAAAATAAAATACTATCCATTGTAAAAGCACTTTCACTTTCTATTATTACAGTATAATCTCCAGCTTCTAAAGTATCATTTAAATCTGCATAAGAAATATTTGAATTGCCAACTAAATTTGTTTTTCTATAAATTGACAAACCATTTCTTAACAATGAAACATTATATGTTGATGTTGATGTTGTTTCTAAAAATAAACCAAATCCTTGATTATCTCCAGCTACGTCTGTTGGTATTCTTATTGTTGATGAATTTACAATACCTCCATAATCATTACTTACAACTTGATAACCACTTACTAATGTTTGTGGATTATCTAAAGGTACACCACCTTTTTTTCTATGCAACCACATAAACAAATTATAGTAAGGTGTATTTGAACTATTAAAGAAATCATTACTAAAAGTTATTCCGTAGTCTGTTGCTATTGCTTGTATAATAGTGTCTACTCTTATTGCATATTTTAAATCATTCCAAGATACTCCGTGTAAATGACTACCACCACCAGTTTCATAGTAAACGTTGCCATCTAAGTTAGCAGAAGAATTTGAATCGTAGTGTAACTGTTGTGTATGTGTTATTAATGGTGCTATAATATCACTTGTTGCTGGGTTTGCTTTTAACTTTGTTTTTACAGTTGCAGAATCATATATTAAATCGTTACTGCTTAAACTTCCTAAAGCACCTAGTTTATCTTCTCCAAGTAAGTCTTTTAAAGTAACTGTGTTACCAGTAAATCTAACCTTGTATGTATAAGGTACATTGTTTCTTAAATCAACACCTTCAAGTTTTATTTTACCTTTTCTAAACTTTAAATAATTTAACTCTAAAGTTGCATTTACTCTACCTCTACCATCAAAACCATTTGTAATACTATTGTTATAATAGTGTTTAAATATTTTATTATTCTCTTTTGTTGCTGGTATTGTAAACGTTTTTGAATAGTCTGTAAAAACCTTTTGAATATCTTTTACGTTTTGAATAGATTGCGTTAGTACAACACTTTCATCTTCAAATAAATCTACTCTCTGACCTTCTATGTATAGTTGTATTTTTTGCATTTACCTTATGTCATTTAAAACATTATAAGAATTATCAAACTCTATTGTGTATTCTACTAATCTATCGTTTACACTTGTCTTGTATGTAATGTTGCTTGTCTTTATATTGATTGGATATATTTGATTGTTTTCGTTTGTAATCCATACTCTTTCTGATAACATTAATTGTTTAAATACTTCGTTAAAGGATTCGTTTACAAAACCACTACTTAAAGAAACTGATTCATTTGCTTCTATATTGAAATCTCTTTTTGTATGATTGTATGTGTTATAAGTGTTGTTTGATGATAGTATATTTGCTTTGTAGCTTTCTCTTTTTGTAGTCATTCTATCAATTGACTTTTTAAAGAAATACAAGTCTTGCAACACTCCAAACTTGTTTATAAATGTTGTCTTATAAGGTGTAAATTTACACTCACTTAATTGTTTTATAATTATAGTTGATGTTTCTGATCCAGAATCTCCAGTATATTGAATAGTTGCTTTTGCAGCTTGGTCATCAGTATAAGCTGCATAAACTACTTTGTCTTGTGATTGGTCTGATAAAGAAAAGGTTTCTGTATTTAAAAGACCATTATCTGAATCATAAAATCTAACAGTTACAGTTCTATCTGTTTGAATTGGTATCTTTATCTCATCTCCAGATTCTATAAACATATAATTGTTACTCATTAGTAAACCCTCGTACTCAAAAGAATAGTTTGCACCTTCTTCAAAATAGCCATAACTCTCAAAGGCTAAATCTGTGCTTATTGTTTGTGATAATTGTACACCATTACCATCAAATGCAGTAAGTGTTGTTCTTACCCATTTACAAAAACTTTCAGCAGATGCTTCATAATCTCCATCTTCAAAAGTTATATCTAAATAGTCTCTTATAAGTTCTGATATCTCAAAAGATATTTTTGTTGTGTTTAGTATTATCTTTTTACTTAAACTATATTGAGGTGTACCACTATAACCAGTTGTTTCATCTCCAGTATAAATCTCTATATCTAAAGTTGCAGTTGCTAAGTCAGCATCTGATACAGATAAAAAGTATGGACTTCTTGTATTAATTATTCCCATTTGTTGTAAATTTTAGTAGTTCTTCAACATCTAATTGATATGCTTTTATTATGTCTTTATCTAAGTTTTTAAATGCTTTCTCAAATGGCTTTGTAAAAAATAAACTTGGTTTAATACCATTGTTGTAAATACTTCTTGCTATCATAAATTGTAAAGACTTTCTTGATATGAATTTACCATCTTTACCTCTTATACCTTTTAAACCTTTTCTTACAATCCATTTATCCATTTTGCTTGGAGGTGGCATTTTATTTGTATAGCTATAAGGTGTATTATACTTTTTCTTTATACCACTTACACCCTTATCTTGAAATATACCATAACCCTCCATTATAAAGCTCATAGAGAAACTATTTGGACTAACGTTTAAGTTATAGTCTAAACTATTATAAAGTGCCTTAGAACTATTCTTTTTACCTTTTGTTAGATTCGTTCTTGATTGTTGAATCACATACTTAGCAAATCTATTCAGCTCTTGTTGTACGTTCTTTAACATATATCAATATCATTATTTACAAGCACATCAAATGTCATTGCCCAACCAGCCATTTCATTTTCAAACCTATCATAAAAAGGTTCTAAGCTAGGATTGCCATCTAACTGATATAAGTCTTGGTGTAATGTACCACCTCTTAATACTTGTGATAGTTTGTTAAGTACTGCTAATTGTGTGTTAAGTATATCTTGTTCGTTGTCGTTACCTCTAAAGATATCTACAACTGCTTCTTTCGAAACATCAACAATATCCATAGACAAAATAGATAAATTAAAACGTAATACATTATCTTCGTTATTTACATTATTTACTATGATGTGTGATAAAGGGAATATAGTTTGTTTGCTTAAATCAATCTTTGTAATATCTCCAGTTGTTACTGTATTTACATTTACATCTGATAGTAATTGATTCTTTATTGTTTCCGTTACTTGATAAAATCCTTTCATCTAAAATTTACTTTTTATTTGTTGTGCTTCAATCTCTGCTTTTTCTTTTGTGAATGATAGAAAAGTAAAACATTGATGTATATTTAATTTAGTGATATCTTCAAGTTTTCTAACATCTCCTCCAGCGAGACTAAAAATTGATGAGTACCATCCCCACTTTGCTGAGAAATTAGCTGCTCTTGAATAATCTCCATCTGTTCTTGATTGCTGGAATAAAGAATCGTATGCTTCGATAACTCTATCCCTAAATTGTAGAAAAAAAAAAGACTACCTATTGCTGCACCTAATGGCATAGCTTTCATCTTCTCTGAATCATCGGCAGTATATTCTTCTATGTTATATTTACCAGCTCTACTTGTTACAATTGGTCTGTATAATACATTCATTGCAATATGCATTTTTTGCCAATCAGATGCATTACCATCTAAATCTACATACTCTCCTAAAGACATTTCATCTAAGTCTGGTATAAATCCATACTGAGTACCATTTAATGTAAACTTGTCTATGTGTGTTGGTGTTTCATTTAACATCTCTGTTAAGATATCTACTATTGCTTCAACACTTGACATCTTTAATTTATAACTATCAGATAAAGGAATACCACAAAAGATTTCTATCATCTTTGCATTTAAAAAGCTACCTTCTTGATTCTCTTGTGCTACTTTTAAGAACTTCTGATATTGTCCTAAAGTAATCTCATTTAATGATGTTGGTACATTTATCTCTATATTCATAACTATATAATACTTTTTTGTTAATGTTTTATAAAAAAACCCTTACAATTTTCATAGGCTTTTGTAAGTAGTAAATAATGTTGAGGTTTTGTTGGCTTTGCAATCCTTACTTGCTTTCCAGTTCTATGGTGTATAAAGCACTCTACAAATGCAATCATCTGTTCATTATCCATTTATCTTATAAAGTATTTACCAGCATTTGGATTCTTTAACTGAGATGATATTGCATAACGTGCTGCATCAATACAATGGTTAAAAGCATCAATTGGTTTGTTAATAGTATTCCCCTCTCTGTCTTTCATCCAAGTATAGCTTTGTAATTCTTTAATAAGATTCTTGCTTCTGCTTGTTACAAATATTTTGTTTTGGTTTATTAAGTTGATACCATATACAATTGAATCTTTACCCTTTGTACAAGGTAGTATTTTATGTCTGTAACTCTTTAACTCTGCTATTGATTTTGGTTCTGCACTATCTGCATATATTATCTCTTGTATATTGTTTTGCTTTAACAAGTTTGAGATGTCTATGTTTAGTAATTTCTTTTGGTATATTACCTCATCAAAAATATAAGCATCATTGTATTTATATAAAGCTACTAATGTAGTTGGGTCAGCACTATACCCAAAGTCCATTCCGTAACATAATAACCTTGCTTCTGCTGGTAGTGTTATTTCTTTCCAATCTGGAATACATACACCTTCTAAACTTCCTATTTGACCAAGTCCATATACTTTCCACCAGTTACTCCAATACTCTGAATCCTTTGCTTTATCTCTTGCACTTTCTATATCCTTTACAATCGTTTCTGGTAGAGCTTCGTTGTCTTTGTATGTTAATGTAATAAAGTCTGCATCATCGTTGCCTACAACTTCTTTATGTGCCCAAAAATTAGCAGTTGGATTAAAGTCAATCCATATATCTCCAGATGTTCTTATACTTAATTGTGTGTATGCTTCAAAGGGTACATTGTTTGCTTCATTGACATACAATACACTTCTTCTTGCACCTCTTAATTTATCTGGTTGTTCAACACTAAAAAATTCTATGTAACTACCATTTGTAAATGTATACTTTAAAGAGGATCTATTCCATTGGTTATCTCTAAACCTATTGGTTGCTACCATAATCTTTAGAAAGTCTTTCATTGCACCTCTACGAAGATGTGGTATAGATTCAGATACTACACTTGTTTCAAGCATAGGTGTTCTTATACATCTATCAATAAGAATTGGCAATATACCAAATGTTTTACCAGCTGATGTACCACCTTGAATTACCTTCTTACGTTTCTTTAACTTATAAAGTTTCTTTATTGCAGTTGTAACTTGAAACACTAATCTAAATCAAATAAAGGTTGCTCTGATGTTATAGATATATCTTTTGTTTCTTTTGGTTTACCAGCATAATAATTATAAAACATTTGAACGTATTTAAAGTTTCCTTCTTCAACTCCTTTTTCAAGTGCTTTAAATGCTTTTGGTTCTAATGGTGTAAGTCTTTCAATCATCTTAACTTCCTCAGCTTTAGATGGTCTACCTCCTTTATTTCCTTTTGTTCCTTTGTTATTTGCTCTTCCGTCCATAATCAGTTTAAATTAGTTTACTAATTATATAATAAAAAAAACCTAACATTTTACTGCTAGGCTTTAAATTTATATTTGTAATCCAATTACTGTTAGTATAATTGAAAAAGCTATTAAGGATGCAACTAAAAAAAAGGTAATCAATCCAAGTAGTGTTGTTGATTTATTCTTCATATATATTTGTTTTTATAATAATTATCTAAGTGTAATTTATTTTGAATTGAATAATCTAGCATTTGACATTCATAAAATTGCTTACTATATTTATTTATAAAATTACTTTTAATTTTTTTAAAATATTTATTTAGTGGTGTATCTTCAATTTCCCCTTTTTCCCATAATAAAAATAAAGATGTAGCAAACTCCTCTTTATTTCTTGAAGTAAACCATAAATCATACTCAACCCCACTATAAGCCTCGCTTTCTCTATGACAAGATTTACATAATAAATGTAAATTATTTAAATCATCTGTACCACCTTCACAAACTGCTAATATATGAGCTCTATCTACAATAATATTTTTTTTATTAAAAAAAGGTGTTACACCACATTTAAAACAAGTATTGTTGTTTGTAATATTATTCAGCTTATTTTCCCAATGCTTAAAAATTTTTTCTCTTGATGGCATTTTTCTTTTTCTTCCCATATCTTATTTGTTTTATAAATAGTCATCACATTGTACAATTGTGTAATTGTCTGATGTGTACCATTGTTTTACTTTTGCTTCTTCTAATGTATAACAACCATCAATATCTCTTTGGTTAATTAATCTATCTCTGTAGCTATTTGAGTTCTCATAAGTTCTTTCATAACTATTTTCTCTACAATTACAAATTTCTTCTTCTGGATCGCTACAACTTAAAAAAGTTATTAGTAACAATAATATTATTTTATTCTTCATCTTTATATTTATCTTTTAGTGTTATAAAGTGATAATCTGTTTTACTTAGTTTTAAATCAAGTAAGTCTTGTTTCACTTCTTTTCTTTTATCTGATACTGGTAATTTATCAACCAGTTGTTGAAGCTTCTGTATTAGTTTCTTTTTGTACATATCTTATTTATTTAAATATTAACCAGCCTACAAATATACCTACTAAAAAGCATACTACTGCTACTTTGAATAATGTTATTCCAATTCCCATATATTCTTTATCTGTTATCATATCTTATATTAATTTATTGTTTAGTTCTTCGATCCATTGTCTTAATCTTCTTTTATTACAAGTGCAAGGTTCACTATATTTATGGTTAAAATACTTTGAATGTAACTTACACATTATCTTAAAATCTTCATTTGACATTGTTGATGTTGTTCTTTGCTTAACACCATTCCAGATAATTTTATCTTCTACCATAGTTTTTTAATTTAATTATAATTCGTGCATATTTTGACCATACAAGTTTCTATTATACTTACTTAGCATCTTATCTAAGTTTTTTTTATACATATTACTTGTAAATCCAAATAAATAGCATCCTATCTCGCAACTTATTTTGTAATACCACCAGGAAAACTCAATCTTACACATTCCTTTTTTTCTTACTCTTACTTCACTCCAAGACATAATTTTTATTTTATAATAATCCTTTGAATAAATGCTCTATAACATTAACAGTCCATCCATCTCCTATAAGACCAGCTGCTTGGTTTCTTGTTAAAGATTTAGTGTAACCTTCAGGTATATTCTGCAACCTCTCCAACTCAGTTTGGTTAAGCACTCTATTTTTAAATATGTTTAAATCTTCAGTTTCAAAAACAATATTAACAAAACCTTTCTTCCTCCATCTTCTAAACCTCTTCCAATTTGTCTTTTGTGGTCTGCTTTCGCTTTCTAATAAACAATATGCTTTTTTCTTAGTTGTGTAGCCACTTGTTAGAATGTCTTGAAGATTACAATTAGTATCTTTAGGTAACCCAAAGTTCTGAGGAATATTAGTCCAATACAATCTGTTTCTCATTTGAGCAGAAACTAACTTAGAGTTTATATTTATTGGCTGAACACCAAGAAGATTGCTTATTATATCTTGATACTCTTTCTTCATCTTTACATTCTCAAGTAAAAAATACTTAGGCTTTGTTTCTTCTAACAATCTAACAAACTCAAAAAATAAACCAGACTTCTCTCCATCTAATCCATTTCTTTGCCCATTCCATTGAGCATTACTAAAGTTTTGACAAGGGCTACCCCCAATTAATAAATCAATCTTTGGTAAGTCACTACCTTTTACATTAAGAACACTTCCAATCTGCTTTGTATTTGGATAGTTCTCTTGAGTAACCTTAATAGCTTCTTCTTTTATCTCTGATGCGAAATAGTTATTTACTTTAAATCCTAAGTTGTCAAGAGCAATCTGACCACAACTCATTCCATCAAATAAACTTAATACATTTATTCCTTCTACCATAGCTCAATATCATTTAATTGTTCTTGTCTTTCTTTACACTTACAATCTGGATATAGTTTCTTCCATAACCATTTGATACCAGTGTAGTATGTTATTCTTTCAATAAGGTCTCCTAGTTTCATTCTTTTAGTTTTTCTTTTAATCTGTCTTTTACCTTTCTGTATGTATTATACAATGAATGATATGTAATATTTGTTTTCTTTGATAGTTCTGTAATACTATATTCATCTTGTATTAGATTGTAAACTTTTCTATCATACCAATGTAACTTTTCTAATTCTTTTTTAACAGAATCATTTGCATCATTAAAATCAATGTACTCTCCAGATTCTAAATCAAGCACCAAGTCTAATGATATTTTGTTCTCTTTCTTCTGCTTATTCTTCATTTGTAAAAAGGTAGAACGTAAAGTTAAGTAAATGTAATAATAGTTTACTTCATCTCCGTAAGTTATATCTAATCCTTTCTTTAACATCTTGCCAATAACAAGATACATATGAGAAACAATGTCCTCTGCTTCTTCTCTGTTGCATCCAAACTTTAATGTGGTGTTTATCCACTTATTATGAGATTCAAATATCTTCTCTAACATAGTAATGTGTTTGCAACAAGATAGTAAAAATAACTGGTATTGTGTAATGTGTTAATTTAATTTTA
>Ga0228615_1001954_pt1 | contig 10109 bp, 8 predicted proteins | sample 16DmetaG_FD_190530 | JGI IMG/M metagenome (GOLD analysis project Ga0228615, IMG submission 190530) | Seawater microbial communities from Monterey Bay, California, United States - 16D | ecosystem: Environmental > Aquatic > Marine > Coastal | place: USA: California | collected 2016-10-17
GCTTTCTTAATAAATCAACAGTTTCTAAATCCATTTCCTCTGTAGGCTTTAAAAAATGTTTTGACAAAAAAGTTAAATAGACTTTTATTCTTGATGTTGGTTTGACAAATTTCTTTAAAATATTCTTTGTTTTGGAGGGCTTAAATAATATCCTTGTGATAATATTAGATGAATAATTTCCACCAAGATTATATCTTTTATCTAAGTTTCCAATTTTATGGTTTTTATCAACACCCAAAAATGAATAAACTACTTTAATCGTCTGCTCAGGTTTTTGATTCAAATCTTCTTGGGTTAAAACCAAAACTTTTGAAAAAACACTTTTAGCTTTTTTAATCTTGTCAAAGTATGTGGAATTAAATTTATAATACCAAAAATCTGAATACTCTAATTTTTTTCTTTTTTCTTCAGCGAAAATAGATTCCTTAAAGGATAGCGTTTCTCTACTTTCTCTTTTGAGGTGTAGATAGTTTGAATAAGCTCTGTTAATTGGATCTCTTATAATAATTATAACTTTTGGGTCATCCAAAGTTTTTTTGATTTCAGGAAAAAATTCTGGATAATTAATATAAGAAGGCGATGCCTCTCCTATTGCAATTTCATCATTTACATTTTTGAAAAAACTCAAATATCTAGACAATGATTTTATTTGGGTCTGTTTAACAATCTTATCACCCGGGCCATTATTTAGTTTTGCTAGTTTTTTTGAGGTAAAATAGTGTAGCTCTTTCTGGCTTGGCATAAAAATATTTGGGTGTTCTTCTAAATAGTGATGAAGAGACGTTGTTCCACATTTTGGAAATCCCATTATAATAAAGTTTGGTTTTCTCATATTAAGTTAAAAAAACTTTTACCCGGTCTTTATGGTATATATACAGGATAATTATAAGATTCCAAAAAATAAAACTTATTAGCGTGGCTATTGCGGCCCCACTTATTCCGTAGGAAGGAATCAAATAAAAGTTTAATCCGATATTAACAATAAGGCCGGTCAATAGTATTTTATTTAGCACTCCTTGCCTTTTGGTCATGTTCAAGTAAATTGCCCCTGGCCCACTTAAAGAATTAAAAAATTGACCAAAAATTAATATAATAAGGGCTTGCTTTGCCACTAAATAATTTTGGCCAAAGAGTCCTAAAATAGTCTCAGAAAAGAATACTAAAAACAACAGCGTAACCACACTAATAATAAATATAATTCTAGTAGATTTTTTAATTATTTCTTGCATTTCTTTTGTTTTCTTCTTTTCATATAATTCAGCAATTTTTGGAGCAACCACAATATTCACAGATAATAATGCTAGTGCAATTAGAGTAGCTAATTTAACCGAAACAGAGTAATAGGCAAGCTTATCAAACCCCTCATAGATCGCTAAAATTATCACATCTATGCTTTGCATAACAAAATAAGCCATAGCGCTAATAGCCATTGGAGTTGAAACTTTTAGAATTTCTTTTGTGGTGTAAGACAGTATATTTTTCTGAGTATAGGAGCCTTTTTTAAAAAACAATAAAACATGTATGGAGGAGATCACAGATAGTATAAAAAATCCTGCTAGATAAACATCTACAATCAGATCTTGTCTGTTCGTAAAAAACAGCACTACAGTGCCAATAAAAACAGGGGTATATCTAAAAATATTCCTGTATAATTCTGACATCATTGTTTTTTCAATTGCTCTGATTGTGTCAATGTTTAACATTGTAGAGGTAAAAAACATAAGTACTGCAAAAGACTTAAAGACTAAATTAAATGCATCTGGCTTATTAAAAATTGAATTTATTATAGCTTTATTTTCAACTGAAAAAAACAAGTATAAAAAAAGAAAGGCAAAGCTTGTCATTGCAATTATTTTTAACATCTTGAAGTATATGCTTTTAATTGAGCCCATACTGTTTTTGGCTTTTAACAATCCTGAATAATATATAATTGCCTGATTCGTCCCCATGAGAGCAATGCCCCCTATTATCATTACTGTAGACCTTACAAAGTCATATCTGCCTACATTTTCTGGACTAAAAAAATTGGTTATAAAAAGGGTGAATAGAAACAAGACAAAAACCCCAGTTATTCTTATTATAAATACCGATAAGCTTTTCTTAGTAAGTTCTCTTAATAGCATTTTAACTAGCTCTGTCTAGTTTATCTAAATAAGAATAAAGTCCAATTGATAAGCTTATAAGTATATAAAGTCCTAAAAATAGAATCGGATAATAAATCATCAAATTTGATGATAAAGACTTGTCTTCGATTAACACATTGGTGTCGTTTATTATCATCACTGTTTGTTTTGATATTAAACTCTCGTTTTTAAGCTCTTCATTTTCTTTCTGAAGATTTACCTTCGTTTTGATAAGCTCATTTGGATTAATGTCTTTATTGTCTATATAAAACTGGGCTGTATTAATTTCCTTTTGTGAAGAATAGTAGTCAATTATTTTGTCGATCTGATTAATGGTTTCTTCATTGTCATAAATCACACTAGAAATTCTTTGGAGGTTTCTGTCTTTTAATTCAGCAAATAGCGGGTTTCTGTTAAAATAGTCAATCACCTTACCAACTGTGCTGATGGATGAATTATCTGACACATTTAATGTTATCAAGTGGTAGTCATAATCCGATCTAAATCCCTGAGTTACCGAAAAATTATCCTCATATTCTAGGTTTTCAAATAAGGCTCTTATCTCATTGGCATTGATATCTTTTTCCATTATATCTTTAATATCAACAACAGGTGTAATTGATATCATATCAATTACTTCTGTGTCGTCAAGCATCATTTCCAGATTAAAAAAGCTTAAGTCCTCAGAAGAAATTTTTGAATTTATAAGCTCTATAGCATCGTAGACATAATTACCTGCATCAAAATTTACCTTAACCAGTATGTTGGCCTCTTTTGCGTTTTGCTTTTCATTGTCAGTTAGTAAGTAGCCTACAGCAAAACCAATAAAAGCTATAATTAAAAGTTGTTTCCATTTTAAAAAAATGGACTTAGTTCTTCTAAAAACCTAAAAACATAAGTTTAATTTTTTCCATTAGAACTATTATGTCAAGTTCCTCATTTTCTTTAAAATTATTTTTCATTTGTTTCTTATTGTTTCTTTAGAACGGTTATTTCTAAAAAATATTTTATATTAATTTTAGGTTTTCTAACAGAGATGCAATTTCTCTATCATTAGCAATTTTTGGAATTTTATTTTGTCCTCCAAGCTTACCAATATGCTGCATGTATTTTTTAAAGCCACCTGGGCAAACTTGTGTAATAACAGGCTTTGAAATAATGTTCCCGTCAATCAAATCTTTATAGTACTTGTTTTGTGCTTTTAGTTCACTGTTTAACACCTCGGCAAATCTTTTGTTATTCCTAAACTCTCTGCCAAACTCAATAAACCATTCATGACATGCATTCTTTTTATCTGTTTTAAATCTTGGAGCGACGGTAAATTCGTTAACAACAGAAGCTGTTTGTTTAATGGCCTTTTCAATAGCTTGTTCTACCTCCTTAACAATTACATGCTCTCCAAATGCGGATAAATATTGCTTAATACGCCCTGTAACAATAATTCTGTGGGGATAAAAAGATTTAAATTGAATTGTGTCCCCCGTATTATAGCCCCAAAGTCCAGCGTTGGATGAAATAATCAATACGTAGTTTGTGTTGAGCTCTACACTATCAATACTAATTCTGTTTATATTATTCTTTCTAAAGTCTTCGTCCTTTATAAATTCATAAAATATCCCTGCGTTTAAGATTAGGAGCATTTCATTGGTTTTTTGTGTGTCTTGGAATGCAAAAAAACCTTCACTCGCCGGAAACAATTCAATTGTGTCTATGCTTTTACCTATCAAGAATTTAAACTTTTCTTTATAGGGCTTAAAACTAACACCTCCATGGATTAAAAGATTAAAATTTGGAAAAACTGATGATATTTTTTTTCCGGTCTTTTTAGATATTTTTTCAAAATACATCTGAAGCCAAGAAGGAATCCCACTGATAACTGTCATGTTTTCATTAATTGTTTCATCAACTATTTTTTCTACTTTTCTTTCCCAATCATCAATAATATTAGTTTGCCAAGAGGGAAGCATCTTATGTTGCATAAAAAAAGGAACATGATGGGCGGAAATTCCTGAAAGTCTTCCTTTGAAAATTCCTGAAAGTTTTTCTAATATTGGACTCCCTTGAATAAAAATAAATTTTCCATTGGTAAACTTTGTTTTTCCTGTACTCGAAATATACATCAACAATGCATTTTTGGCTCCTCTTAAATGATTTGGCAGGCTCTCTTTTGTTATGGGGATGTATTTAGCTCCAGACGTGGTCCCTGATGTTATTGCCAAATAGACCGGTTTTCCTGGCCATAAAACATTTCTTTCACCTGACTTAACCCTGTCAAAATATGTTTTTAACCCTTCATAGTCTCTTACAGGGACCTTTGATTTATAATCATGGTAAGAGGAAATAGACATAAAGTTATGGTCTTTTCCAAAAGCTGTTTGTGATCCTTTCTTTATCAGATTTAAGAATTGCTTATTTTGTGTAATTGTAGGTTTACTTGCCCACTTGTAAAGTCTGTATTTTGTAATTTGAGCAGCTAATTTTAAAATAGTATGCTTTAGCATTTTAATTAAAATTAAAAAGAGGCTCAGGATTAATAGGCGTACCATTTTTCCACAATTCAAAATGAAGATGAGGCCCAGTACTTAGATTTCCTTGATTTCCTGAATAAGCTATAACCTCCCCCGCTTTTACAAAATTATTTTGTGTTTTTAGGGTTTTTGAATTATGCTTGTAGACAGAGATAATGTTTTCGCCATGATCAATTATTAACACATGTCCCGTGTCAACAGACCATTCTGAAAACAAAACTTTTCCGTCTAAAACTGATTTAACAGCAGTTCCAATATCAGCTGCGACATCGATAGCAAAATGACTATTGGAAGGATCAAATTTTTGGGTTATCTCACCCTTTATAGGGCTAAAAAACATTTTGTTTTCGATAACTAATTCATTTTTAGTTAAGTTAAATTTGTCTTCCTGTTCGACATATCTTCTGAGTATAGAGTCTTCATAGCTAGCTGAAATAGTTGTTTGATTTAATTCATTATAATTATTGTTTGAGGCCAGCGAATCTTTATATATTACCTGATTTGTCTTTCCGGAAAGGACACTTTCAATTGAGTTGTAGAATTTATTATTCAGCTCTAATTCTCTTTCCAACGAGTCTGTCTTTTGAGTTAAAAAAACTGCTTTGTTTAATAACTCTGACGAAGAGTAACCGGGAACCATCTCTCTGACCTCAGTGAAAAAGACAACACTTATTGTAAAAGCAATAAGAATTGTGGAATATACAAGTAGTGTGAAAAAAATATTTATTTTATTTGTTCTGAAAGAAAGCCTTTCTTCGAAAGTATCTTCATTTGAAACAACCACTTTATAGCTATTAATCAACTTTTTTAAAAAACTATTGTTTTGTTTTTTCTTTTTCACAGTATTCAAAAATACTTAAAATTAGCTTACTCTAGATAACATAGTAAAGATATAGCAACAATTAAATGTATTATTGTTAACTTAGCTTAAAATAATTTACTATGAATTTATATATAATACCTCTTGCTTTATGCCCAGGACAACTGGTGTTGATTGCTGTTGTTGTTTTAATTTTATTTGGTGGTGGTAGGAAAATAAGTGAATTAATGAGGGGAACAGGTAAGGGAATTAGAGAGTTTAAAAAGGCCCTGAAAGAAGATGAAAACGAGGATGCTGAAAAGAATGACTAGAACTTTATGCTTCTAATTATTGCCTCAAGTTCAAAAATATACTCTCTTTTGTTTGTCCCAGGCGAGTAGACAAATCCGTCTATCATAACCGTATTGTTATTGCCAAGATCTATATAATAATTTATAAATGGGCCCGCCATAAATTGGCCCTTTACATCCCACAAACCTCTTGATTCCATGGTTTTTGTTTTCCCAAAATAAACTTCCTGAGTATTTGGTTTATAACTGAAATCCGTTCTCATATATGAGTCTTCGGTTGGTCCAGGAATATTTGTTTTTGAAATTGAATCTCTTAAAATAAAAATATCCTTGCTAGTCTTTTTTAATTTACTTACAAACAGGTTTACGGACCCAGCTTTTATATCTCTTCTGATCCACACAAAATTCGAATCTAATTTGGCAACTCTATAGGCAGAAGGAAACTTAAGTGAAAGTCCAAGGTTTTGTTTCAAACTCTGGGTGTTATTTGTGTTTTTTAAAATTCTTCTTTGTTTTTCTTTAAGTTCGCTAAAATACAAGGATGAATAGATTGAAGGAAGGTTTTCTATAATAAGCTCAGAAATCTTTTCTTTATTTTTTGCAGTTATATAAACGATATGTTGTGGAGATGCATATTGATTTGTCAAGTTTTTTACTGCCTCTTTTTGGCCTATTGCGACTTTTAAAATTGTTCTTGATTTTGTAGCAAATCCTGAAAATATTTTACTAGGAATATGGTTAAGTGTGAAAACAGGCTCAATCTGAGGGAGTCCGTAAATTGGACGCTCTAAGTTTTCTCTAATTACATCACCAACCTCTCCATCCCAAAGCTCATTATTTATAACCACTGAAATGTTATTAATATTGCCACTAGAGTTTGGCAAAAGCTTTTTATTGTCATCAGAGCATGAAAAGATCAAGCCTAGAATAAATAAAACAAATAAGTTTTTTCTCATTTTTTTAAAAACCTTTTATACCAAATTACAATAATTAATTTTTGGGAATTCTTTTAGGAAAGATAATTAGCTTCTGATTTTCCTTAATATTGTCACTTTTTAAGTTGTTCCAACGTTTAATTTCTGAAACTTTAATGCCAAATTTTCTCGCAATTTTACCAAGAAATTCCCCATATTTTACTTTATATATTAATTTTGAGTTAATAGAGTATAGGTCTGGTAGAGGTTTTTCTCTATTGTTAAATTGCTCTTTTGAAAATGCATAAAATTCTTTTTCAGAATCTATTAATTTATCTAATAATTCAACTGGCAATTTTAGCGAATTCTTTTTATCCCCGGGAATTATACTATGAATATAAGAGGGGTTTAATTGTTTTATAGAATCTTCTGAGATATTTAAGAATCTTGAAATATGTTCGAATGCGACCTTTTCTTTTATTATAATTGTATCTAAAGCTGGTAATGGAACCCTTGATTTAGGCAGGCTAATTCCATGTTCTTCTGCGTATTCTAGTATGTACATAGTTGCTAGAAATGACGGGATATAGTTTGCTGTTTCGCTGGGAAGAAAAGGCCTTATATTCCAATAATTTGTGTACCCTCCAGATCTCTTAATAGCTTTTGATATCGATCTTGGGCCTGCATTATATGATGCAAGAGCAAGATTCCAATCAGCATGTGTAGTATAAAGCTTTTGTAAGTATGTCGTTGCTGCTATTGTAGACTTTATCGGGTCCATTCTTTCATCAACATAACTATTCATTATTAAGCCATTTTCCAAAGCAGTGTAAAACATAAACTGCCAAAGACCTGTAGCTCCTACCTTTGACACCGCTGTTGGGTCTAACCTTGATTCTATTAGGGGTAAATATTTAATCTCAGTAGGGATGCCTTTATCTTGAAGATGTCTTTCAAAAAGCGGCAAATAAAAATTGATTTTATGAGTATTTTTTTTATAAAAATTGACTCTTGTTTTTAAATATTTTTTAATCGTTTTTTCAAGATCTGGGGAGAAAAAAAGTTCAAGTGGAGTTTTGGCATTTAATCTTTCAAGTCTATTTTTTATTGTGTCTGAATCAAAGTTTGCGTCTATTTGTGAATGATTTGATTGAATAAAAAAATAAAAAAATAAAAAAAATAAATATTTAAATTTCATATCTATAATCTTAAGACAAAGCTTTGATGCCTGGTAGTGTTTTTCCTTCAAGACTCTCCAGCATTGCTCCGCCCCCAGTACTTATAAAACTAACTTTATTTTGAAATTCAAACTTTTTAATAGCAGCAACAGAGTCTCCGCCCCCAATCAGAGAAAAAGCTCCCTTTTGAGTAGAATTTGCAACTGCTTGTGCTATCGCTTTAGTCCCTTTTTCAAAAGAAGGCATTTCAAAAACTCCCATTGGACCATTCCATAAAATGGTGCTGCTGTTTTGAATAACCTTTTCAAATTTAGCTGCTGTACGCGGGCCAATATCCAACCCTTGCCAGCCATCAGGAATATGATTAACATCGACAATTTGTTTTAGTGCATCATTCGAAAATTCATTTGATGCAACTACATCGTCAGGTAAAAAAATATTAACCTTTTTCTCTTTTGCCAAAGCAAGAATTTGGCTGCAGTCAACAAGCCTGTCATGTTCAAAAATAGAGTCCCCTATTCTACCTCCATTTTGTTTGATAAAGGTATATGCCATTCCGCCCCCGATTATTAAATTATCTATAACGTTTAGCATATTTGACATAACAGAAATCTTAGAGGAAACTTTAGCGCCGCCGATGATAGCGGTTACAGGACTGCTTGGTTTATTCATCAATTTCTTTAAACCGTTTATTTCTTTTTCCAAAAGAAGGCCGGGGCACCTGTGTTCAAAAAATTGTGCAATAGTTGCTGTGGATGCGTGTTCCCTATGTGTTGTTCCGTAGGCATCGTTAACATAAATATCTGCTAATGCTGATAATTGTTTTGCAAAAAATGGATCAGCAGCTGTTTCCTCTTTGTAAAACCTAAGGTTTTCCAAAAGAATGACCTGGCCCTCCTTAAGTTGGGAGCAAAGCTGTTCTGCCTTTTTTCCAATACAGTCTTCTGAGAAGATCACCTTTGTGTTTAAAAGCTTTTCTATTTCCGGTAACAGTTTTGAGAGCGTATGATTCATTGATTTACCCTTGGGCCTGCCTAGATGAGAAGCTAGAATACAGGATCCTCCTTTGGATAAAATATAGTTAATCGTGGGAAGCGCCGCAACAATTCTAGAGTTATCTGAGATGTCTCCTTCGTCATTAAAAGGAACGTTAAAATCAACTCTTATAAAAGCTTTTTTACCAGAAAAAGAAATATCTGTAATTGATTTCATCTATATATAATACGTGGCAAATATAATTCTTTATCTTTGTTTTTAATCGAATTAGATGGGCCAAATTGAATTAAATAGAGTTAAAAAAGCTGTTGAGAGTGGAAGAGTGGCAAACACTTATTTGCTAATTGGGCAGCCTGATTCGGACGTGTTAGGCGGGGGGTTTGGATTAATTAAGTCCATTCTTAAAAGCCCTCTTTTTGAGCAAGAAATACCCCAACAACAAGCCTCTCTAGAAAAACTAAAAACATTAACAAATCCTGATATTCACTACTTTTATCCTGTCAATACGACCAGTGAAGTAAGGACAAAAGCAAGCTCAAGTGACTTTATTGTTAAATGGAGAGAGGTTGTTGCAAATAACACTAAAGTCTCCTTAAACGACTGGTATCAAAAAATTGGCCTAGGGAATAAACAAGCCTCAATCAATAAAGAAGAGGCTGAAAAAATTTCGAAACTTGCATCCTTAAAATCTTACGAAGGCAGCGTAAAGATTTTTTTGATATGGATGGCTGAAAAAATGAATATAAGCGCCTCTAATAAGCTATTAAAGCTGTTAGAAGAACCTCCTCAAAAAACAGTATTTATATTAATTTGCGAGAATGAAAAAAAGCTAATACAAACCATTACTTCTCGTTGCCAAAAAATATATTTTAGACATCAATCATTTGATAATCAAGAGGTTAGAATCGACTATGAGCCGCTTTTTTTAGAGTGGGTAAGAGCAGCATTCAAGGTAAAAGGCAATAAATCTGCAATAAATGAACTTATGCAGTTCTCGGAAAAGGTAAGCAAAAAGACACGTGAAGAGCAAAAAGACTTTTTAATTTATTGTTCATCAATATTTAGAGACTCCTTGCTGTATGGATACAAGGCATTTGACAACTCTAAGAATTATAATAATGGCTTAGATCTTAAAAAGTTTGCGGCTTTCGTACATGAAGAAAATATAGAATCGTTTTACGAAGAAATTCAAAAGGGGTATTATGATATTGAACGCAACGGAAATCCTAAAATTATTTTTCTTGATATTTCAGTAAAGCT
>Ga0228615_1001958_pt1 | contig 10097 bp, 10 predicted proteins | sample 16DmetaG_FD_190530 | JGI IMG/M metagenome (GOLD analysis project Ga0228615, IMG submission 190530) | Seawater microbial communities from Monterey Bay, California, United States - 16D | ecosystem: Environmental > Aquatic > Marine > Coastal | place: USA: California | collected 2016-10-17
GCTTGTATCACCTTTTATTCTTATCTTAGACATTTATACTATTACCCATCTTGTTCCGGCTTGCAAAGTTATCGTCTTGCCTGTATTTATAGTAACCGGACCGGCTGCCATTGCACTATTACCTGTAGCAATTGTAAAGTCTTCTGTTACTGTTTGACTATTCACATGAAATGGTTGAGACGTTGTAATAGTTCTTGCTGTTACATGACCAGCAAATGTACCACCATTAGTAGCAGATACCGTATCCGCAACAGTAAGTGTATTATATGATCGAACTAATACTTCATCACCTGAATCTAATGGTGCTGTAAAAGTAACTTTATCTGTAGCTAACGTATAATCAACTGTTGGCCTCATTGTAAGACCGTTTAGAGTTACAATTGTACCCAAAGTGTTTATACTTAGTATATTACCACTTGTATCACTATCTTCAATAACACTAGGCGTACCTGCTACATTGTATTTAAAATCTTGTTCTACTGCTTGACCGAATGCAACGGTACCAGTGTTAAATGCTGACACAACAATTGCGTCACCAGAGTCTGCGGCTTCGGTAAGTGTAACTGTACTTCCGTTTGTGGCTGTATAGTCAACTCCGCTAACTTGAATAACACCGTTAACTTGTACAAGAATATTACCAGTTGTATAATTAAGTACTGATGAATTATTATCAGCACCAGTAAAAGCTGTTTGTGCGGAATCTGCTGTGTATATGAACGTGTTAGATAATAATGGGCCAACTGCTGAATCAACTATTCCAAGAATAGCCGCACTATCAACACTAGACAAAAACTCAATGTTAACAGCAGCGCTGTCAATTGTAGCCTTTCTACCGAGTTGTCCTAGTTCTAATGCTTTAGTTGTTGCCATGTATATCTCCTAAGCCAATAAATAACCGTGCATATTTGAAAAGCCAGAACCACCATAAACTGCATAACTCATAGTTGAACTGTTATAAACAAAAGTATTAACATAATCATTGGCAGATAAATTAAATACAGCCGTAAGGTTTGTGTTTTGCCAAGCAGAAGCACTATTAGGATGCATATCATTAGTTCTAAATCTATTACCTCCGCCGTTTATAGCAAGGTGCACTTGATAATCTCCTGTCGTATAGCCATGCATAATACTTACAATAATTACATATCTACCATCTACAGGAGCAGTAAATCTACCGGTACCAGTATTAAAATGTCCACCTATGTTATGACCGTAAGTAGCAGTAGACCAACCGCCTACCTCTATGGTTTGCGAGCCACTGATATTCATATGACCGCTTTTCCAAACACCAAAGCTGGGTAAATTAGGCTGCCTTACAATGCCGGCATTTGTAGTTTTCAAACCTACATTATTATTACTAGACCATATGTAAGTCTCATCACCTGATCGACCTATCCAAGAATGTTCACCTGACGTCGAGTTTCCATCTCTTACTTTTATATATGAACCAAGGTTATTAGCTGCAGTGTTTTCTATTCTAAAAGGTACTTGAGTAGTTGTAACAATAGTTGTATCAGCAGTTATATTTGCTGCAGCAGTTATATTTGCTCCGCTAACAGTGAGTGTATCAGTTATATTTTTAACTCTAGTTAAACTCATTGTGCTATCTCCATAAGATGATATGAGTTAAAGTTTTGAGAAGGTGAACTATAACCGCCGCCACTCCATCCTAAATAACCAGTGGTGCCACCAACTTTAGTTTGAATTTCATAAGTTATAGAACTTGTTGTACCTGCAACTTCACTAGCAGAACTTGATAGTGTGCACCAAGCACCAAGGCCAGTAGCGTTTTCTGTTTGAAGAAGAGCACCTGTGCCCACTCTGTTTACTATAGCATATATATAATGACTAGAACTATTAACATATGCTGAGAAATGATAACTAATTAAAATTAAATTAGTAGAAGACTTTGGTGTGATTGTTAATGAATACCCAGTGTTAACATAACTACTAGAAGTTGTTTGAGCCCTTGTTGAAAAAGTAGCAAAGGTTGCTGGTATATATTGAACAACATGACCTGGAATATGTACACCGTTTGCAGAAGTCTTTTCTACGATATTATCAACATACATAGTACTCATTGTTTAATCTCCAATACGCGAATTATGTTATCTTGTGCATGTTCAAAAACTCTTACATCATAATTACCACTATATACTTTACATTGTACTTTATATGTTCTTGCATCTAATGTACCATCATTATTAAGTGAAGCTTGTCCGCTTACTGTTCTATCATATGTATTCCATCTAGATTGATTTCCTTCAAACCAAAGTGTGTGGTGTGAACCACCTTGTGACGCAACGCTATTACCTGTTCTACTATCAACAATCCTAGCCATAAAATATTCACCCGAAGTCTGATTTTCTGTTCCCCACCAATAACAACCAGATACTGTAATTAATAACTTACTATTTGTATATTTTGGAGTAAATGCAACTTGTAAATTAGAATCAGTATAACTTGTAGTACTATGAACCGTATAAGATATAGTTTTTCCTTCAGCAACTTGAACACAAGCTCCTGCAGGTGGATTTAAGTCTCCACTACTCGCATCTAAGGTATGACCAGAAGGTACAAGTATCTTATTGGCATTGCCGCCACTTGTAGGACCCTTTATTGTTTGTACTGTTAATTCTGAAGCCATTATACCACCGTGAACGTTCCATTGACAACTATACTAGAGTTTATAGTTACAGGTCCTGCAACCATTGCATTCTTATCAGCGTCTATTGTTATATTTGCGTCTATGCTGTTTGTATTTATACGTACTGGCGTATTTGATAGCCCTAGAGTAGGAGCAAGTTTTGCCGGTGATATAGTATTATCAGATACCGTTGCAACGGCATGTGATTCACTAATAGCTGTAATAAAATCTATTGTATCAGTTGATGCTAATGCTTCGGCAAAAGTAATGGTTGCACCAGCAATTGTAAAAGCTGTATTCGGATTTTGTATAACACCATTTACAGAAACAAGCATTGTCTCTGGTATGAGAGTCGATTGATTAGCTCCGTTATATTGTAATGTATAAGAAGCCGAACCATTTGTAACTATAGTATCTAGCTTATATGCTTTTGCAAATTGTGGTGAATTACCTAAAGTACTCATACTGCTATCTCCCATGCTATAATACCGCTTCGTGTAGTATTATTTCCGTTTGCGTCATAATTATTATATCCAACAGTACCACCAGTAGGAGTTCTAAAGAATAATTCATAAGTCTGAGCACTTGTTGATGAAGGACTATCTAACCATGACCAAGATAATGACTGTCCATAATTACTCGTATAGCCCCCACTTATTGATGAATTCTCTTGCCCATAATTACTTGTTATCCAACCATGATCAGAAGCGTTTCTATATAGCTTAAATTGATGATAAGCAGTTGCTGCAGCTGTATAAGTGCCATTCATATTACCCATTAATACAATCTTACTACTCGTTGCGGATGGCGTAATAACTACTGAAAGACCTGTGCTAACAAAATGTGTTGTGGCTGTACTTGTCCATACAGTTCTTACGCTTTCAACAACTTGAAGAACTGCTCCTGCCGGCATCTGAGCGTCTGTTAGTGCAGCTTGCATATTATTTGGTATTTTACTTAATGGCATATCTTATCCTAACTTAATAAATGCATGCAAAAAGTTGTATATTTTTTATCATTAGCGTATATTGCTACACCATCACTTACAATATCAATGTAATCATTAGCGTTTAGATCAAGGATACCAAAAAAGTTCCAGTGATGGTGTGTAGAATTTGGATTGGAATTATAAACATGTTTATGCGAAGTGCCATTTTTTTGTATCTTGTAATATCTGTTAACATATGCAGCATTATTTTCATTCATAACAAATACTGAGACTACATATCTTCCATCAACTGGTACAGTTCCTCTACCGTTAGAACTATTATACATGTTTCCTATATTATGATCAGTACCGTTAAAAATCATCGTATCACCTGGAGCAACAGTACCATTGTTTTTCCAGGCTTCAAAGCTGGGCTGATTCGGCATTGTTACATGACCGTTTTCAGTTATCTGCATTTGCTTAGTATAAGTTCCAACAGTATTATCTGTATAAAACTCAAGTTGACCACCATGAGATGAATTTACCTGCTTAAATCTTATACCAGATCCATAGCTTTGATCTGTTAATGTATATTGCCATTTTAAATCGCTATATGTTCCTGCTACGTTTGCATTGTTAGTGATTGTTATACCTCTGCCTGAAGTACTATTATCATGTACTTGCAAACCATGACCATTTGCAGTGTTTTTAATGTATAACCCATGCACTTCTGTACTGTTTCCACCGCCAGATGTTTCTACTACCATTGCCGGATAATTTGTTGGTGCATTAGAAGTAACTTTTAAAGTTCCATCTGCATCACTCGAAGGTCCACTAATTTGTATTTTTGTGTCTAGTTTTGCAGAAGTAACAGCATCGTCTTGTAACATTGCTGTCGTAATACTAGTATCTGCCGGTACAGCTTTACTAAAAGCTTGCGCCTGATAAATGACATAAAAACTATCTGTACTGGCAATAGCTTCAGACATGACAATATTTTGGCCAGAAATAGTATATGCGGTTGTTGGTTCTTGTCTTACATTATTGACAAAAACTTCTAAGTCATTTTCATTTGTTACCGCATGATCAAGTGCATATGTGGTACCAGCATTTCCGGTAATACTTTGCTTTTCAAGAGCTTGAAATGTCGTTACTGGTTTATTGCCAAGTGTTCCCATGTTATGTTTGCTCCACTATCGACATAATAACATCTACGGAAGTTGCCGCAGTACTTTTTGCTTTAACTATATCACCTGGTTCTAGAATTACTTTTTGCTCTCCACCCATAGGTATAAGCGTACCACCAGGAGCAATCGTACCATTCTTAATGATATGGTAATCGTTACTTGACGATGTAAGAATAATATCTAAGTTTACATTAGCATTCGATAAAACGTTTGCTGCAGTCATTCCAATAATGATTGTCTTTGTATTTGCCGGACAAGTGTATAGTGTCACAGCAGAAGTGCCTACGTTTTGAGCAAGTTCGTTTTTAAGTGTATTTGCCATTTTTAACCACCAAAGATAAGTGCGTTGAGAAGACTTTCATCTCCAATTTTTGTTTCCAAACCTGCTTCTTCCGAATCCCGTAAGTTGTCTATATGTTGTTCAGCATGGGTATGGAAGTTAGTTCCTCTAATTTGCGTAAGCGGCATGTCTAAGCTCCAATTGTTATTCGTTGTGTTTTTATAGTTGTATTATTTAGACTCGGTGTTACAAGTAATCTTACATTTCCTGAATTTATATCAGCATCAAATTCACCAAGTGAGGAATCTGATGTTACGTGGCCATACTGTGACATAAACACAGTTGTACCATTGTGTGTTAGTAATACTTCTGTTGCATGATATTTATTATCTGAATCGATTGCAAGCTCAATAAGAAACTTAGAAGTTCTATGAGTTGTTGCACTATATGTATCTGCTACATATTGAGTAGCGGCTGTTCCAATAGTTGCTGATCCTGGAGTTAATCCTATATCAACAAGAGATGCTTTACTAAATGATGATATAACAACTGTATCATTTGAGTCAGCATTATAATCTGATAATATAGTTACTGATGTTCCGTTTGTGGCTGTAAAGTCAAGACCAGGAGTTAATCTAGAACCATTATAAAATACCTCTAGTTTATTCTCGTCATAAGAAAGCACGTCACCATTTATATCAGAACCAGAAAATGTTAAAGAAGCAGGATTCGGTTGATAGATATAATCTTTATGATCTCTTAATTCTACGTTCGTAGATCGTACTACTCTTGTTTCAATAACGTCACCATTTTCAGGCGCGGCAGATAAAGTAATAACTGAACCAGCTACTGAATATGCATCAACATGTTGTGATACACCATTTATAGTAACAAATACATTTTGATCTGCTGTAGGTTCACTAGATAATGTGAATGCTGTTGTTGCACTATCACCGTTAAAAGTATTTACTACAACATCAGTATTTACATTGGCACTACCTCCACCTCCGCCACCAGAAATTGTAATAGTCTTAGTTCCACCAGTACCACTTGCCGCAACACCAGAACCAACAAAGTTAAGTGTAGTTGCCGCTGTTGAAAGTGAGTTACCTTCGTCTTGAACAGTAATGGCTGAACCGCCACCACCACCTGATATAGTTGTAAATGATAATTGTCCATTACCATCTGTAACAAGTGCTTGGCCAGAAGTACCGTCTGTAATTGCCGCCGGAGATGCTGTCGCAAATACCGGTAAGTGTCCTGTGGCATCTGGTAAGTTAATTGTTCTGTCTGCTGTTGGATTAGTAGCTTGAAGTTTTATTTCATGCGCATTTGCCGAATCGCCTTCAAAAGCAATACTTACAATACTATTAATATTTGGGTCTAGTTCTAATGTAACATTGTTTGCTGCAATGCCAGCATTAATTTGACCAGTAGTACCTAAGAACGTTAATGTTTCAGTTGCAGTATTAAATGTATGTGTGCCTGTATTACCTGCAAGTCCAAACGTGGCACCACCTGCTGCCTGTCTTGCTTGAACATATGCACTATCGATTAATGAAGTTGTTAAAGCTGAATCAAGAAAAGCTAATGAAGGCTTTCCTGTCAGATCGGCATATGCACCACTAAATGCATCTGTAATACCATAACCAGCTATCGTAGTTGGTTTACCGCTAAGATCTGAAAAAGCACCACCAAATAATTCACTTTGATTTGCTAGTGGAATCCAGTTACCGCCGTGTGCAAAATAACCTCTACCTGTTCCATGGACGTGTGCAAACATACCATGATAAGTTGATGCACTTGGTAAATCACTTAATGCGCTATAAACATTTGAATATGTAATTGTCTTTGAGCCGAAGTCTATATTATCTAGACCGATACGTGTACGTGCTTGTATATAACTAGAATCAATAAGATTAATTGCTTCAGCTGAATCTAATAACTGATCAAAGTTTAGCTGCCTTGCTTGAACATATGCAGAGTCAATTAAAGCTACTGCCTCGCCCGAATCAAGGAATGATGTTGTATCTAATCGTGCATTGACGTATGAAGAATCTACTAATTGAATAGCTTCTGCGGAATCTAGGAATGACGCTGTATTTAATCTTGCATTAACATATGCACTATCGATAAGAGAAATAGTTTCAGCAGAATTTAAATAATTTTGATTGATACGATCATTAATATAATTTGCTGTAATTATATTTACAATTTGTGCTGAGTCTCTATAACCTAAACTTTCAACTAATGGATCTACATAAGCGGAATCTATTAAGCCTAATATAATAGAAGAGTCTATTAGGTGTGTATTAACATTAGAAACATCTACTTTTACTTCAGCACCAGTAGTATGATTTGTAAACCTAGCAGCACCATTATGCTCGGACATAACAATGTTACCAAAAGTAACTGATGTACCTGAAAGATATAAATCTCTAAACCGTTTTGTTGAAGTACCTAAATCGTATATTTCAGTTGTAATAGGTATTAAATGCTGATCAAGATTACCAAACATAGAGTCTAGTATATTATGAGCTTCAGCGGAATCTAAGAATAATGTATCATCTAATCTAGCATTTACGTAAGCGCTATCTATGAGAGCAATTGTTTCTGCCGAATCTAAGAATGATGTAGTATCTAATCTTGCATTGACATAAGCACTGTCTACCAATGCAATTGCTTCAGCAGAATCTAAGAATAAAGTTGTATCTAATCTTGCATTGACGTATGCACTATCTACAAGACTTATCGCCTCAGCCGAATCTAGGAATAAAGTTGTATTTAATCTCGCATTGACATAAGCAGAGTCGACAAGACTAATTGTTTCTGCTGAGTCTAAGAATAAAGTTGTATCTAATCGTGCATTAACATACGCCGAGTCAACTAGATTAATTGCTTCTGCAGAATCTAGGAATAAAGTATCATCTAATCGTGCATTAACATATGCTGAATCGACAAGATTAATTGTTTCAGCTGAATCTAAATAATTACTATTAATTCTATCATTAATATAATTACTATCAATCATATTAACTGTTTGACCAGAGTCTAAAAATTGTGCTATAGCATTAGAAGAATTTTTATAATATAATTTACCATCAGCAAAGTTAATAGCTAATTCGCCGTGTACTAAATCACCTGGTGACGGGTCACTACCACTGACACCTTTCTTTTTTAGCTTAATTATAGTCGTCATAATTCTTCCTTAAAACACTATTTATTAGTACGTTCCACCGTCTAAAACTGTAACAGCTACGTGACCTGCAGTGACAGTAAAGTTAGATGAATCAAATGATGATACACCAACTTGACTTTTAGTTGCGTTTATTGCTTTCCATGTCATCGAATTTGCTACATCGTCATATGTTAATGATAAAGCATCATTTGAATCAACACCGAAAAAATTATCTAAATGATCTTCTACTACTTCTCTTAATGCAACACCATTGAAGAATATGGCACTATCGAGCGACGCAAAAGGAATATCGAATGGTAAGTTTGGATCCCATCTATCTGTGGCAGCATCGAATACAAATTTTGGTTTTGTACCTGTAAATCCTGCACCACCGATCGTTATACCTGCACCATCTGCTATTCCAGAATTGGCTGCTGAATCTGCTAATACAAGATTCTTATCATTTAAAGATACTACTGCGCTGTTAACTATCGTCTCAGTACCTTGTACGATTAGATTACCGCGGATAACTAAATCGCCTGAATCACCTACAGGAAATGGATCAATGAATAATCGATTTGAACTGTCAGTCGATGAAATAGTATTGCCATCAATCTTAACATTATCAAATTCATTTATAGTTACTTGAGTAACGTTACCGCCAATTGTGAGATTCAGATTATGAGTATCTTTATCCCAAGATGCAGAATCTAATGTAACAGATGTTATGTCTGAATCAACTTGTCTTTTGAGTACTAAATGATTTGAGTCTACTGCATCTGTTCGTGAAGTAACATTACCTGAGAAGAATGCATTTCTAAATGTCCAGTCAGCAGATTCACCAATATCAAATCCACCGGCAGCTGGAAAATATGTCGGTCTTAAATGACCTCTTATACTAATAGTTTTAAAAGGATCATTAGATGTAGAAAGTAAATCAATACCAGTACCAATTATTGAAACTGAACCGTTGTTAACGACTTGTAAATGCTGGTCAACAGATTCTTTTCTTATTGAACCGCCAGTACCAAAATTTATATACTTATCAATTGCAATATTAATATCAGTATCAAAGTCATCTATCTGAACACTATGAACTGTTTCGGCATCAGTTGTGATTTTTAATGTATTAGTAGCTGGATGCCAACTAGCTGAATCGATGCCACTACTTGCAACAGAACCAACCGAATCAATCATACCAGCTTGATTAACTGTAAATACAGGTATTGTAGTTGCAGAACCATACGTACCCGAATCTACTGAAATACCTGTACGTTGAAAACTATCTGCAAATACTGTGTCTGAGAAATATGCATTTCTCCATGTTGAGTATGGTTGTGCAGGTAATAAACCAAGAGAATCACCGATATCAAATAATTCACCTGGTTGATATTTAGTTTTTAAGCTACCTTTAAACCGAATAGCTTTAAAACCAGGATTCGACTGCGAAATTAATTCTATATTACTAGAAGTTAAGGAAATACCAGTGCCACCATTATGGATTAGTAACCACTCGTCAGTTGACTCTCTTCCTATTAATCCTGATGATGATGTTGTATCATCTCCAAAATAAATAAATTTATCTTTATTTACTCTTTGATTTACATGATATTCAATTTCACTATCTAAAGTGTCATATGTCACCATGTCAGCAGTTGCAGCACCTAGGCTTGTCATAGCGGTAATAGTTAATGCACTATCTTTATTATCTCTAATATTAATATGGCTTTGTCCACCAAAAAATCCTAGGTCATTATATAAATTAGTTGACTGTAATGGTATAGCCCAACTACCTAAAGATGTAGTACCGACTGCTTCACCTTTAATTAAACCAGCTTTAAGTCCAACATTAGTTAGATCTAATGCATGATTATTTG
>Ga0228615_1001961_pt1 | contig 10096 bp, 4 predicted proteins | sample 16DmetaG_FD_190530 | JGI IMG/M metagenome (GOLD analysis project Ga0228615, IMG submission 190530) | Seawater microbial communities from Monterey Bay, California, United States - 16D | ecosystem: Environmental > Aquatic > Marine > Coastal | place: USA: California | collected 2016-10-17
ATGGCCTCGCTCTTGGCCCGTGGCGATGGTGCGAAGGATGAAGATTACGTGGTTCGCTCGGTGTCGTGGCTGACCCTGCCGGCCGAGCCTCTTGAGGAGGTCGATGTGCTGATTTTTGCGGATGTTCCGGAGGTGACCCCGGAGCAGGTTGTTCAACTCTCGCGGCATGTCCGGAACGGTAATGGGCTGGTTTGGTTTGCGGGTCCGAATGTGAAAACGGCAGTATGGAACGAGCGCACTGCCAGCGGCAGCAGTCCTTTGCTTCCAGCTAAACTGGGTGCTCCGGTCGACTCGCGAACATCTGAAGGAGCAGGCAGGCCCCTGGATCCAGCCATGCCGGATCACAGCGTCTGCCTCCCTCTGCAATCCCTGCCCGAGGACCTTTTTAGTGAAACCCGTTTCCTGACGCGCTTGAACGTTGAGCCTTCTTCATCGAGTTTTCCGATTCTGAGTTTGGCCGGAAGCAATGCCCCGATTCTGTTGGAGCATTCGCTGGGTCGGGGTCACGTTTTTCAATTCGCTACTTCGGCGGAAACCAGCTGGAACAACATGGCCCTCACTCCGGTGTTCCCGATGCTCATGCAGCAGATCGTGAATTACCTTGCGGGTCGGGAATTCGAGCAGCCTCGTCTCGTGGGAGATTCTCTTTCCTTGTCCTACGTCGAGCAACCGGATGCGAGCGATGCCGTCTTTGACACGCCATCGAACGAAAGTATCGCGGTCCCGGTTCGTGAGCACCGCGACCAGTTTGTGGCGATGCTCGAGAACTCCGGGGAAGCTGGTTTTTATGTGGCCCGGGTCAGCGTGCAGGCTCCGGGGATGCCAATTGCGGTGAACGTCGACCCCCGGGAGTCTGACGTGGCCTCGCTGAGCGCCTCGGATTTAAATGAAAACCTTGAGGGTGCCGACATCACGGTGGTTACTTCTGAGTCGGAGCTTATCGCCGCGATCGATGCCAGTCGCACGGGCCGTTCATCCTGGCGTTATCTTCTGATTGCGGGCTTCATCCTATTGCTGTTAGAGAGCCTTTTCGCTGAATTTCTTCGCAAACGAAAGCGTTCACGAAGCAAGCAAGCTGACCCCATCCCGGATAATCTCACTGGAGTTCAAGATGCCTGAAGCGATCCCTTTTATTGCCCAAATCGAGCAGGTCTTCTGGGCCCGCCCGTTGTCCGTCGGCACTCTCGTTGCGATCTTTACTGCGATCGTGGTGTTGAGCCTCTACCTTTATCGTCGATCCTGGGGATTACCACTGTGGTTGCGGGGGATTCTTGTTGTTTCCCGAGTGCTGGTTCTCGCTCTGCTTGTGGCCACTTTAATGGAGCCCACTGCGGTGAGGACCGAAGAGCACACCCGGGAGCGTAGTCTGCCGGTTTTACTCGATGTCTCCGAAAGCATGTCGATGAAAGACCAGCGCAAGCTCCCCGAAGAAATCGTTGAGGCGGCGGCGGCTCTGGGCATGGCCCCGCTTGATGAGGAGGTCAATGCTGATCAGGCTGTCATGGAACTCGATGCGGGACAGCGCCAAAAGATTACTGCGTCCTCACGCCTTGATCTCGCGAAGGCGGTCCTGGTTGATTCAGCCCGGCCGATTTTTGAATCCTTGGGTGAGAATCTTGATCTCAGTTATCATTCCTTTGGCCAATCCCCTCGTCTGATTAGCGACGATACGGTGGTTGCTGCCGAAGATCTGACGGTCCTGAAGGCTGCGGATCCGGGAACCTCGATCGCCTCTTCTCTGGAAGCTGTTGCGAACTCCGGGGGGATTCCTCCGGCGGGTATTGTTTTGCTCTCCGATGGTATCGACAGCGCGACGTCGCAGCGGTCCGAAGCTGTTTTACGAGACCTCGGGGCACGTGAGATTCCTGTCTTTACTGTCCCGCTCGGTTTGCCCGATCCCGATGATGTTTCGATTAACAATATTGTGATGCAAGAGGTGGCCTTTTCGGGCGACCGGGTGCCGGTCCGGGTCCATCTTCAATCAGAGGGCTACGAGCAACGGACAGCTCGCTTGTCGGTTCTTCTCAATGATCGCCGCGTCTCCTCCCGCGTGGTTCGCTTTGAAGGTGGTTTGCAATTCGAAGAGGTCGACTTTCGTGTTGATATTTATGAGAAGGGCGCCGCTCAGATCGACGTGGTCATCGAGCCGTTTGACGACGAAGTCTCGATCACAAACAACCGGATCGCCCGAAGTATTCGGGTCGTTAATGAAAAGGTGAACGTGCTCTATATCGAAGGAAATGCCCGGTGGGAATTTCGTTACTTGCGGGCGATCTTGAAACGTGATCCACGGATCAATGCCACCTTCATTGCGTCCAATGTGGGACCCGAGGTCGCACGAAATTCTCCGGAGCATATCGAGCGATTTCCAAGTAAGCGGGAAGAGGCCTTTATGTATGATCTGGTCATTCTCGGTGACGTGGATGCCGCCTTCTTCAGCGATGAAGAGCTTGGACTGCTGGAAGAACTCATCCGGGACCGGGGCGCCTCACTGTTGATGCTTTGTGGTCCGATGCACTCGCCGGGTTCTTATCAGGGGACTCCTGTGCAAACCATGCTCCCGGTCAGGTTTGACCCTGATGAAAAGTGGGCTGAGGTTTCTGAATCGGTCTATCCCGTCCTGACCCCCGAGGGCCGAAGCAGTCTGGTGATGACGCTGGAGAATGAGGATGATTTAAATGATCGCATCTGGAGCCGGATGGCACCGATGGATCAGTTGCCGCCGCTGTTGTCTGCCAAGCCAGGCGCGACGGTGCTTGCGGTGCTCTCCGACAGCACCGAGCGGGATCAGAGTTACCCTCTGGTCGCTTGGCAGCGGTATGGGACCGGCAAGTGTATGTCGATTGGTTCGGACCGTCTGTGGCGGCTGCGTTATAAGACCGGTGACAAGTATCACTGGCGGGTCTGGTCGCAGTGCATTCAGTTCATGACGCTCTCGCGCCTGATGGGAGAGCACAAGCGCATCCGCCTTGAAACCGACCGTTCGTCCTATTTTGTCGGCAGCCAGGGTCGGCTCTATGCCCACGTCCTCGACGACGACTTTGAACCGGTGGTGCAATCAGGCTTTGATGTCGTTGTGAGTGGGCTCGATGGAGCTGCCACTAGTCAGCAAATTAAGTTACAGCCGGATCGCTCACAGCCCGGACTCTACGAAGGATACTTCACTCCACCAGGGCCGGGACGCTACCGAATGGAGGCCAACGAAAATGATCGCAAGGTTTCAAGTATTACTGAATTCCAGGTGAGTGACATTCGCCAGGAATTGACGGAAACCGACATGCGTCTTGAAAACCTGCAACGCATTGCTGATCTGACTGGTGGGTCCACTCTTGGCATCCGCGAACTTCCCAAACTTGCTTCGCTCGTAAACAGCGAGTCGTTGACTACCACGGTTCGCTCCGAGCGTCCGCTGTGGGATCATTGGCTTGTTATCCTACTCCTCGCCGGCTTGCTGGGAGCCGAATGGATCCTCCGAAGAAGACACGACCTGCCATGACCAACGCCTTTCAAGAGCCCTCTTTTAAATCGTGTCTGCATGCCGTCTGGGGACGCAAGCAGCGCAAGCACATGATCGCCGGTTTGCTGGCGATGTGCCGCTGGGGGATTCCTCTCTTTTTTATTGGGATGACCATCGATCGGTTCGCCTATCTACCGAGTGCAGGGCGTGCCGTGGTTCTGGTGATCCTTTTGGTGGTGTCTTTCTACCAAGCCTGGAAACACGGATGGCGGAAGCTCCGGAGATACGATGCCACGCAAGCTGCGCTGGACATTGAAACCCAGCACGGGGGGCTTGAGAGTCTTCTCGTCACCGCGGTGCAGTTTGAGGGCACCGAGGCAACATCGGGGACCTCGAAGTCGCTTTTGGAAGCCACCAGGAACAAGGCCGAAAGCGCTGCGGAAGGGGTGGAGCCCGCGAAAGTTGTCAACTTTCAAGCTCTTCGGATTCCGCTTCGGATAGCGGTGTCTCTTGCCGTGTTGGTGCTGGTCTTCGCCACGCTTAGGGGGCCGTTTCTTGTGGCAGGATTGGCCCGGATCTTCACGCCCTGGACTTCGATCGCCTACCCGACCAAAACCAAGCTCGATCTCGGGTCGGGTGACCTTGTGGTGAAAGAGGGGGATCGCGCTCAAATCCGGGTCGGCGTATCCGGAGTCGTTCCCGACCATGCAAAACTTTTCCTCCGCACGGGTAAGGGGAGCCCACGTGAAATGGAACTCGAGATCACCGACGGCAGTTGCGAATACACCTTGGCCTCAGCCTCCCGTGATTTCAGCTACCGCATCAAGGCTGGAGACGCGCGCAGTGATTGGCACGAGGTGAGGGTGATCAACGCGCCGCGGATCAAGAAGGTGCGGGTCGGGCTCGAATTTCCCACTTACCTCGAACGCGCGGACGAGTCGGTCGAGGCCTTGACCCTGACTGTGCCACAAAACACTCGTCTCCGATGGGATCTTACTCTCGACAGTACGATCAGCGAGGCCTCGCTCAATCGTGACGGCAAAGATCCGCTTCCGCTTAAGGTGACCAAGGACGGCCGTCAGCTTGTCATTGAAGAAGAGGTGGAAGCCTCGCGGGGCTACAGTTTCTCGTGGGTGGAAAAAGAACATGATTTCACTTTTACCAGTCCACGCTACTATCTCCAGGTTGCATCGGACCAAGCGCCACGGGTTGAACTGACCTCGCCCGAATCGAATCTCGTCGCGATGGTTGGTCGTCCGCTCAGCCTTGCGACCCGTGTTCAGGATGATCACGGTATCGGTTCAGTAGCGGTCGCCTATCGGGTGAATCAACGTGATGAAGTATCTCTTGAGTTCAAGCCCTCCGCCGAGAGTGGTCATGGCGAACAGCCGGTCGACTGGGATTACCGGAAGTCACTTCCTAATTTGAAAATCGGCGACAGCGTTTCCTTCACTCTGGAAGTCAGCGACCGTTATCCGGGAGAAGGTGGCCCGCACGTCGTTCGTTCGGAGACTCGTCGGGTGACTTTTCTTTCCAAAAAGGATTACCTCGAACAAATCCAGAAAAAGAAAGACGGTCTGCTCTCGCGCGTTCAGACCGCATATCGCCAGCAGCGGACAGCCTTTGAAAGTGTCCGCAATCTTGAACCGACAGCTCCTGACTACATGCAGTCCTGTCAGATCGAAGCGATCCGGCAGGAACTGGTCCGGGACCAACTCAATGGAATTGCGGGACAGTTGAAGGACTTGCTCGATGACCTCGCCATCAACAATGTTTCTGATGCCCCGGAGGGTGAGTCCCTCGAAGGAATTCGTTCGGCTCTCCTTGGTATCGCCGACAAACATCTGGGTGAGGCGGCCTCGCGCTTGCGTCATCAATCCGGCGTCGCCGGGGGCGATACCGATGAATCACCCGATCCTTCATCCGCAGCCCGACCCGTGAATACAGCCGCGCGGGAATTGGGGAGCCTCGTCTTGCTCCGATCCATTGATACGGCTCAGGAAGTTTACGCGCGGGAAGCTCGGATGCTAGCGCAGATTCAGGCCTCCTTGCGATGGCGTGCGGTCCAGAATCAATCGAACGAGAAGAAACCCTCTCTCGCCATGGAGCAAGAAGAGTTGGCGCAGTGGACTCAGCGTCTGATTGCTGATCTCCAGAAGGGCATGCGCTATGAAAAGCGACCTCTGGCTGTTCTGCGATTGATTCAAAGCGTCAAAGATTTGCAACGGTCCAAGACCGAAGAGCGGATGCGTCAAGCTGCGGAACTGATCAAGCAAGGCAAGGGCGATCAAGTGGAGCCTCTGCAGGCTGGATTAGTCACGACCTTGCTTGATGCAGAGTTTAGTGTGCGTCTCAGCGGGGCATATTCGACGCTGATCAAAACCCGCGATCAGATGCGTTCGATTATCAATGCACAGGCGGTGCTCCGCGAAGAATGTGCCGGCATGTCTGCGCAAGATTTTGAGGCAGGCCGCGCTCAATCTGCACAAACCCAAACAAAGCTTCGTAAGAGCTTGCTGACTCTTCTTCTGCAAACTGTGCCTGCGCCCCGGACCCAACTGTTTGACGAAAGTTGGCCCGACGCGCCTCCGGTTCAAGCGATGTTGAAAGAGGCGGATCGGGCGATGGCGGGTGCGATTGAGAAATTGTCGACCGGGCAACAGGATGCAGCCGTTTCACAGCAAGGTGAAGCAGAGCAGTCACTGGCGAAACTTGCAGGACTTGTGGACCGTTGGTCCGTAGAGCTGGGGCTTCAAACTCTCGGCTTGAGCACTCTGGTGGCTGTGACAGGCGAACGCCTTGCGCTTATTGAGGGGTATGAAGCCCAAGTCATCGATCTTCTTGAGAAGATCGACATTGCCGCGGCCGATGAGAAAAAGGTCGATATTCTGGCCGAGGATCAACTTCTCTTGACCGAGGAGCTTTCCACATTTACTTCCGACCTCGCGAAGCAAAATCAGTCGAAGTCAGATCAAGACATTCCGCCCCTGCTCAGTCGGATGGAGCGGGCGGAGAGAGCATTGCGTGCTGCCGTTGAATCACTGAAGGAAAACAAGGCTGACGAAGCGATCGGCCATCAAGAGCAAGCGGCTGATATCCTCGCCGAGGCCTTTGCGATCGTGACCAATCAAAACGAACAGCTTGGCTTGTTGCAGAGCCTTTTGATGTTCCAGCGCTCAGTTGGATTTGCAAATGGCTATATGAGCGACATTGTTGCCGAGCAATTGGATATGATCGCTGCAACCGAAGCGTTGAAATCCGACGACCCGTCACCCATCTTACCGGTTCTCGACAACCTGCGACGCTGCATGCTTGAGGTCGCCCCGCTGCTGGACATGGTGGCCGCGCGAGTCGATACCGGTTCACCCTTGGCTTTCGCGGTGGCGGATCTCGAAGATGCCGTTGCTTCTCTGGAAGGAGGCGACAAGCTTGATGCTCTCGATGCCCAGGAGGTGGCCGCGGAATCGCTTAAGGAAGTGAATGTCCTGGTCGAAGCCGTGAAATTTGAGACCGGATATGTTTCTGAGATTGTTGAATTCCTACATGTCGCCGTTGCGAATACCGCAGCGCTGGAATACCAACAAGATGAGCTGGCGCGCATGGTGAGGTCGGCCAAGCCGGAGCAGCTGAAAGCCTTGGCTGTGGAGCAGCGCGGGTTGCTTGCGAAGGCCGAGAAAGAGGGGCAGCTCCACGCCTCGGTCTCCGGGATTTCAGCGTATGCCGAGCCCGCTAAGTTGATGCGTGAGGCCTCGGAAAATCTTGAGGCCAAGGAGGTGCCGGCGGCGATGGAGCAGATGGAACTCGCGGGAGCGGCTCTTAAGGAAAACGGCGAATCCTTGTTTGCGGTCATTACCATGCTTCACGGCCTGCCGAGTATCGAAATCATGAGTTTTACCGATCCTGACGTGGAGCGATTGGTTGACGTGCTGTCAGTGGCTTCGGCACATAAGATTCTCTTCCGCGATACCAACACGGCAGAGACTCCCGCGATGGAAGGTCTTGCCAAGCAGCAAGAAAAACTCGCGAGCCGTTGCCAGGAACTTTTCAAGGTGGGTGAACCACACGCGATGCTCGAAACTGCCTCTTCACAACTTGTGGCGGCGACCGCCGCGATGGAATCCTCCGATCAGGCCGCAATCAAACGTCATCAAAAAGCGGCGATGAAAACGCTTCGGCATTTCATTATTGAGCAGGCTCTGATTTTGGAGACTGCGGTTCCTCCTGCTGCGGCCCAGGACGCGGCTCCGGAAGCCGATGGCGAGGGCAGTGACGGTGAGTCTGAATTTGCCGCTGGGTTTATTGCCGATTTTGTGAGCGGCGAAGCGCCGAAAGACCAACGCACAGGGTGGAAAGTGCGAGGCGACCGTAACCGGGCCGCCCTGAATCAAAACTTTGCCCGTGAGTTGCCATTGGAATATCGCGGTTTGTTGAAGAACTACTACGAAAGGGTTGCTAAATGAATGATTTGAAAATGAGTTATCTCACCACGGTCCTGTATTTTCTCACGGCCTGTCTCATCGCGGCGCCACTTTCCGCGCAAGAAGAGCCTGCGGATGCTCCATTGGTTGGTGAGGCGGAAGCCGAGGCTCCCGAGCTTACCGAGGAAGCTGAAAAGGCCATTGAACGTGGTTTGAAATTCCTGATCTCAAGTCAGAATAAAGACGGCTCATGGTCTTCGGCGGATCCTGAAAAAGGTGGGGGTGGAGGATATGCAATCGCGGGAACCAGTCTCGGGCTCATGGCATTTATGGTCGAGGGCCATTTCCCCGGATTTGGTCCTTATGGCAAGGCCTTGGATCGCGCGAAGGACTACCTGCTCAAAAGATCCAAGGATTCCCCATCAGGTGCAATGGGAGTGAAGATGTATGAAATTGGTCTCTTTACCATTGCGATGTCCGAGCTTTGGGGGATGACTAGTGGCTCCGAAGACAACAAGGAGATTCAGGTGGCCTTGGAACGAATTGTCGAAGTCATCTTAAGATCGCAGAGCCCGCTGGGCGGCTGGCGCTACGCACCACGTCCGGACGCCGGGCAGGACACTTCGGTGACTGCGATGGTTTTTGTCTCGCTTGCATCGGCGCGTGAGGCGGGCGTTCTTGTTCCGGCGGAAACGATTGAGCGGTTGACCGGCTACCTTCGCGACCAAGCCTTCGACGAGCAGAGAGGCGGCTTTGGCTATCAGGGTAAAGGCTACACCATCGCCTGCACTGCAGGGGGGGTTTATGCGGCCCAACTTGCGGGCAACCGGGACACGGAATGGGTCTCTGCAGCGATCAACTCGCTGGAGAATGATCCCAAGATGTTTTCCAGAAAAGATAACGGCCATTTCTACTACTCGCACTATTACGCGATGCAGGCGATGGTCCAGGCGGGCGAAGAGCACTACGCCAAGTGGTATCCCAAGATCCGCGACACGCTGATCTCCCTGCAGCAGCCCAATGGCTCATGGCAGGAAAAGGAGCTCGATTATCCGCACAAGACGCCGATGTCGATTATCATCCTCGGAACTCCCAACCGGTATATTCCGGTCTATCAACGCTAAAGAAAAAGTCCGATGTTCAATAGGCGAAGGAAGAACGATCAGCTTGCGCGCCTGCTGCAGCTTGGCTTCGCCCTGGCCCTGGTCTTCATCGCTCCGGTATGTGCGGGCGAAGAAAAGACGGGCAAACATTTATTCATTCTTTCAGGCCAATCGAATATGACCGGGGCTGTGAAAGCGGCGTTCACTGCTCATGTTGGGGAGCGGTATGGGAAGGAGAACACCGTCGTGGTGATGCGGATGAAAAGTGGACGCGGTATTCGCTTCTGGGTTGCCGACTACGATCAACCCGCCGATCGCGGACTGACTGAAAAGAAGATGACTTCCAATGGGATGGAATACAAACCCCTCCTAGAGACCGCATTGGCCGCCGCCAAAGATGAATCTTTCGATACGGTGGGATTCATCTGGATGCAGGGTGAGTCGGACGCCAACAACCGACTCTCCGAAGTCTACAAAGAAAGCTTTCTCAAACTCGTCGGGCAGCTCCGGAAGGATCTCAAGCGTGAAGATCTCTACTGTGTGATCGGCCGTATCAACGACTATGCGCGAAGCAGACCCGATAACGTGCACTGGAAACGGGTCAGGGAGACCCAGGTCAAGCTGGGCAAGACTCCGGGCAACGCTTGGATTGATACCGATGACCTCAATGGTGGCGACGCCAACAATCCAGATGGTGATATTCATTTTTCGAAAGACGGAGCAGCAAAGCTTGGCCAGCGTTTCGCGAAAAAAGCGATTGAACTGATCAGTAAGAGACCAACAAGAACTGCGAACGAACTAAAAACAAAAGAAGAGGAATGACCATGAAAACACCCTGTAAATCTATCAAGCTGTTGTTTGGACTAATTTTAGTTCTCACAAATTTGTTCGCCGTCTCTTTAGCTCCTGGAAAGGAGCCGGTGCCAGTGCTTTCGAAGCAAGGGAAGGTTCTTGAAAAAGAGTATGCCGGAGAGCTTGATGCGATTCAGAAAGAGATTTCAGCAGCCCTGCCCGCGATTGATGCGGATAAGAGGTTGGCATTTGAAACCGCCCGCACTGAATTGAGCGCGCTTAAGGCTCCGGCTGAAAATGCGGGGCAAGCGACGCACAAATCCTAC
>Ga0228615_1001964_pt1 | contig 10083 bp, 7 predicted proteins | sample 16DmetaG_FD_190530 | JGI IMG/M metagenome (GOLD analysis project Ga0228615, IMG submission 190530) | Seawater microbial communities from Monterey Bay, California, United States - 16D | ecosystem: Environmental > Aquatic > Marine > Coastal | place: USA: California | collected 2016-10-17
AGGCATTAATGATGCGGACATGGTAGTTGCGGTAACCGGAAGTGACGAAACAAATATTGTTTCATGTCTTATATCCAAGGTACTAAATAATTCAGTTAAAACAATTGCAAGGGTTAGAGAAATTTCCTATCTAAAAGGCAAAACCAAAAAGGCAATGGAATCTGGTGAGATTCCAGTTGATGTTCACATCAGCCCAGAACAACTTATAACAGACCATATCGAAGGACTAATAGAAGTTCCGGGCTCATTGCAAGTAATGGAGTTTGGTCAGGGCCAATTAAACTTAGTTGCTGTAAAGGCAGTTGAAGGCGGACCAATGATAGGTCATGAAATTGCAGATCTAAAAAAACATATGCCTAAAGTAGATTCTAGGGTCGCTGCTATTTTCAGGGAAGGTAATTCGATTATTCCCTCTGGGCAAACAAAGATTATGTCAGAAGATGAAGTATTCTTCATATCAAAAAAAGGAGAGGCTTCAAAGGTTGTCAATGAGATGAGAAAAAAAGAAGAAGCTTACAAGAATATCATAATTGCCGGGGGTGGAAAAATAGGTAGTAGACTGGCCAAAAGGATTGAAGAAAATCATAGGGTGAAAATAATTGAATCTGACCATGAAAGGGCGAAGAGATTATCAGAAAAACTAGAGGAAACGATTGTTTTAGAAGGGAATGTTTGTGATAAACATTTGCTTCATGAAGAAAATATAGAGGGAACTGATATTTTTGCCGCAGTTACAAATGACGATGAAGCCAATGTTATGTCATGCCTTTTAGCAAAAGATATGGGGGCCCATAAAGTTGTAGCACTTATAAACAATCCTGCTTATGTTGATTTAGTTCAAGATAAAGGGATAGATATTGCAATTGCACCTTCTCAAATAACAATTGGTACCTTTTTGGCAGAAATAGAAGGTCAGGATGTTATTAAAGTTCACTCACTTAGAAGAGGGGCTGCCGAAGCCATAGAAGCAGTTGCAAAAGAATCACCAACTGGAAAAGTAAGTAGTATAGGCAAAGAACTTGGAGAAATTTCTCTGCCTGAAGGTGCGACTATTGGCGCGTTAATAAGAGACAATAAAGGAAAAATAGCGCATGATCACGTCCATTTGAGGGAGAACGACCATGTTATAGTGTTTTTAACAGACAAAACTGCCATCAAGCAAGTAAAAGAAATTTTTTCTCCATCATAAAATGAAGCTCCCCTATACAACCAGGATCTTAGGCACCCTATTGATGTTGTTCAGTGCAGCTCAATTGTTTCCTGGCTTTCTAGCCTACTTTTTCGATGAAAAAAACTTAATCAGTACGTTTATTACCACTGGCTTCACAACATTTTTCATAGGTTTTGTTCTTTTTTTCCTAGCTTCGAAGAAAAATGGTGACCTCAGAACAAAAGATGGTTTTATTATTACAATTTTCTTTTGGACCGTTTTAGGTTTTTTTGGATCAATTCCCTTCTATTTAGCTAATTTAGAAGGAGTTAGCTACATAGATTCTTTGTTTGAATCTATTTCTGGACTTACAACTACGGGGGCAACCGTTTTAATTGGGCTAGATGACATGCCAAGATCTTTGTTGTTCTACAGACAATCTTTACAGTGGCTTGGGGGGATGGGAATTATCGTTTTAGCTGTGGCTGTTTTGCCACTACTTGGCGTTGGTGGGATGCAGCTATATAAAGCTGAGACGCCTGGACCTCTTAAAGATTCTAAACTAACGCCTCGGATAACAGAAACAGCAAAAGCACTATGGTTTGTTTACCTTACTATGACATTTGCTTGCGCAGTATTATATAAAATATTTGGTATGACTTGGTTTGATGCTGTTTCGCATGCTTTTTCAACAGTCTCAATTGGTGGTTTTTCTACTCATGACCAAAGTTTTGCATTTTTTGATAATCCATCATTAAGGTGGACGGCTATTATATTTATGGTTATCTCTGGAGTAAATTTTGCTTTGCATTATCTGGCATGGACAAAAAAGAGATTGTTTCATTACTTTTATGATTCGGAAGTAAAGCTTTACCTTTCGTTACTCTTAACTACAGCACTTCTAACTTATTTAACCTTATACTTCAGTGAGAATATATATGATGATATGGTAGTAGAGAGTATATTTCAGGCTGTTTCTATTGGAACAACTACAGGCTTCCTTACATCAAACTACTCAAGTTGGCCCCTCTTTGTACCAATAATGCTTCTGACTGCAGCATTTATTGGCGCGTGTGCTGGTTCTACCGGTGGTGGTATAAAAGTTATAAGAGCGCTTATTTTGTTAAGGCAAGGCTCAAGTGAAATAACTAAATTGATACACCCCAATGCTGTTGTTTCTATAAAACTAGGAAGAAAATCACTAGATCCAAGGGTTTCGGAGTCTGTTTGGGGTTTTTTTGCCGTATATGTGGCAACATTTCTATTATTACTTATGGTTCTTCTTTCGCAGAATAATGACTTTTTAACGGCTTTTTCAGCTGCGGGAGCTACTTTAAACAACCTTGGGCCAGGTCTTGGGGCAGTTTCAGAAAACTATAAAGATATAACTGATATTTCAAAAATAGCCTTGTGCGCATCTATGCTTCTTGGAAGGCTTGAAATATTCACGCTACTTTTAATTTTTACACCTTCTTTTTGGAGAAGTTAAGCAACAAATGTCACTTTATTTGTTGTTCTATAGATTACTGCTAAAAACGCTTGAAATAATACCTTATAAAGCGCTTTTCATAGTCGGGAAGTTTCTTGCCTTTGTTTTGTGTCTTTTACCTAACAACCAAAGAAAAATATCCTTAGCAAATTTAAAACACGCCTTCCCTTATAAAACAAAAGAAGATATCGATATACTTCTAAGAGATAGTCTATTTCATAGTATTATGACTTTTCTTGAGAGTGGCCTGGTGTGGGGAGGCAGTGACAAACCTAACAAAGATTCATTTTTAGAATTAAGGAATTTTGAGTCAGTCGAAAAATCACTAAAGCTTGGTAAAGGAGTTCTCCTTTTTACACCTCATTTAGGGAATATTGAGGTTCTCATAAATCATCTTGGGGAGACTACAACGTGCACCATCCCTTACACTAAACCTAAAAATAAATACCTCGATAAGATAATTACTGAGTCCAGAAATTCATCAGGGGTGAGTATGGTCAATACTGACACTTCAGGAATAAAGAAAATTCTCCTTGAGCTTAAAGCAGGAAATGTAGTTGCCATAGCGTCTGATCAAGTCCCTAAAAAAAGTTCAGGGATCTTGTCTACTTTCTTTGAACAAGAATGTTATTCAATGACTCTCTTGCCTAAACTTCAAAACAAAACAAATTGTTCTGCTCATCTCATGTATTGTGAAAGAAAAACAAATGGAAGGGGTTTTTGTCTGCACTTTAAAGATAAGATTGAATTGTCAGCGGACGTGCAAAGCGGCGTAGATAAAATGAATTACGAGTTTGAAAAATGTATAATGAACATACCCGGTCAGTACTCATGGGAATATAAAAAATTTAAAAGAACGGGTTCAGGTCACATATATTAAAGGTTGATAAATCGTAGTAAGCACTCACTAACTATATGAATAAACACTCAATGGAAGATCTTGTTTCTCTTTGTAAAAGAAGGGGTTTTATTTTCCAATCGAATGAAATTTACGGGGGCCTGCAAGGTCTCTATGATTATGGGCCTCTCGGCGTTGAGCTAAAAAATAATTTAAAAAAAGCCTGGTGGAAATCTATGATTTACGAAAGAGATGATATTGAAGGTTTAGATACTTCAATACTCACCAATCCATTGGTTTTAAAATATTCAGGACATGAAGAAACATTTTCTGATCCACTAGTGGATTGTAGAGAGTGTAATTCTAGATGGAGAGCGGATCACATCACTGACAATAAATGTCCGGGATGTGGGTCTTTAGATCTTACTGAACCCAGGCCGTTTAATTTGATGTTTAAAACTAATGTAGGACCCGTTGAAGATGCAGAATCATTTGCCTATTTACGACCTGAGACAGCTCAAAATATTTTTACCAATTTTAAGAATGTCCTGGACTCCACTCCCCACTCTCTTCCATTTGGAATTGCCCAAATAGGGAAAGCTTTTAGAAATGAAATAACTCCAAGGAATTTTATATTTAGAGTACGTGAGTTTGAACAAATGGAATTAGAATTTTTTGTAAAACCTGGTGAAGATGATGATTGGCATGAGAAATGGACAGAGATAAGGATTAAGTGGTGGGAAGATCAAGGAATAAGTAGAGAAAATATTGAGCTTTATCATGTTCCGGGAGAAGAATTAGCGCATTACTCAAAAGCAACTGTAGATATCATGTATAAATATCCTCACGGGCTTGAAGAACTTGAAGGAATAGCAAATAGAACTGATTTTGATTTAGGGTCACACACAAAAAACCAAGAAGATTTTGATATTAAAGCCTCTGTTAAAGAAAATAAGAGATCTAACGCAAAATTAGCCGTACAAGATCTTGAAAGCAAGAACTGGGTGGTGCCTTATGTCATTGAGCCCTCTGCAGGCGTAGATAGAGGAGTTTTGGCCATATTAAATGAAGCGTATAGAGTAGAAAGTCTAGAAGGTGGTAAAGAAAGAACCGTATTAGGCTTAAAACCACATATTTCACCTATAAAGATTGCAGTTATTCCCTTAAAACGAAATGATGAGAATATTGTTGCCAAGTCAATTGAGCTTAAATCAGAGCTACAGAAAACTATCCCTGGAAGAGTTTTGCTAGAAAATACAGGTAATATCGGTAAAAGTTATAGAAAACACGATGAAGTTGGTACACCTGCTTGTATCACCGTCGATTTTCAAACTATAGATGATAATACTGTAACTGTAAGAGATAGAGATACTATGGAACAAAAAAGAGTTAATTTAGAAGAAGTTAGCACTTTTTTAACGGATAATTACTTCATTTAACTGATAATGAACGATTTAGTTGTTCTTGATAGAGATGGGGTTATAAATGTTGATTTGATGACATACGTTACAAGACCAAAAGATTTTGAACCTATTGAAGGGAGCCTTGAAGCCATAGCACTGTTAAATAAAAAAGGATTCAAGATTGCAATAGCTACTAATCAGGCTTGTATTGAAAAAAATATTATTACGGATTTAGAGCTTTTAAAGATACATAATTATATGCAAGAACTTCTAAGTGAGGTTGGCGGTCATATTGAATACATAGCTTATTGCCCTCATGCTCCTGAAACTAATTGTAATTGTAGAAAACCCGAAACAGGACTTCTGCAAGAAATAGAATCCAAACTGAGGATATCGCTTAAAAATAAATATTTTATAGGGGACAAGGAATCCGATATTCTTGCTGGGCGTAATCACGGATGTGTTCCTATGTTAATAAAAAAAGGTGGTTACGGAGAGAAAGTTTACAGAACAAAAAATAGTCCGCCTGATGAGCATTGCTTTGACAATCTTTTAGGAGCAGCCAATTACATAGTAGAAAGAAAAAGTGATCTATCTTAGGTCTTTTGTCTTCTACATAGGCTATTTATCTTCTGGAGTGCTTGCAAGCATTGTTGCTTGCTTAGTTGGTCCATTCATAAGCCTGAATCAAAGACTTAAGCTTTTTTCTCTTTGGCCAAAGTTTGCTAATTGGTTTTTACACGCAACGTGCAATATTAAAGTTGAAATCATAGGAGAAGAAAATTTACCCCAAGAACCTTGTGTTGTTGTTTCAAATCATCAAGGACAGTGGGAAACATTTTCAATGCAGTATCTATTTCACCCTCTAAGCACTCTATTAAAGAGAGAGCTTTTGTTTATTCCATTATGGGGGTGGGCAATGGGTATGCTGAACCCAATTGCTATTAACAGGGCAAAGCCTAAAGAGGCAATTCTTCAAACTCTGAAAGAGGGTTCTGATAGGTTGAGTAAAGGTATGTATGTCTTACTATTTCCAGAGGGGACTAGGGTTAAAGCAGGGAGAGTGGGTAAGTATGCTAGAAGTAGTTTTGAGTTAGCAAAACGTAATCAAGTTAAAGTTCTTCCTTTATGCCATAACTCAGGTGATTGTTGGCCTGCACATAGATTTATCAAGAAACCTGGAATAATCACCCTGAATATAGGAAAGCCTTTTTATGTTGAAGACTCGAAACGATCTGCTGAAGATGTTAGGGCTTGGGTGGAAAAAAATCTCAACAAATAATTATTTTTTAAACATCTAGGTTTACAACAAGCTTAGCATTTTCATCTATAAAGTCTTTTCTGGGTTCAACTTCATCCCCCATCAGTGCATGAAATAGTTCATCTGCTGCAAGAGCATCTTGAATGCTAACTTGGCCTAATATTCTCATGTCTGGATTCATTGTAGTATCCCAAAGTTGTTCGGCGTTCATCTCTCCCAGACCTTTGTACCTGGACTTTGTAAAAGATCGTTCTGAAATTAGCAGAACCTCTTCTAGTGCGTGAGCAAAATTCTCTACCGCTATTTGCTTCCCACTTATTTCGAAGTAGCTATCTTTATTAAACATATCACCAAGCTCGGCTCCGTGGCTTGCTATGTCTTTATAGGCTTTAGATTTGAAGAATGCCTTATTTAAATACCAGTTTGATTTAGTTCCGTGTCGCACCAATGTAACTGAAGGCTCTAAATGCTCCGAGCCATCTTTTTTCTCTGGACCTACATTCCAGGCTGAACCTTGCTCTGCGTTTTCGTTTAGATATTTCTCTAGATTAGAGCACCATTTTTTCAATTCTTTGTCATCATCTAACCCTTCAATAAAATGCGCATGCTTTATGCCTTCTAGGAGCTCAATTGGATATATGTGAGTTAAGCCTTTAACGACATTTTGAATTTTTTCGTGTTGAGAGATAAATTTGCCCAATGCTTGTCCAGTGATAGATTCACCTTTTTTGTTTAAGACAAGTTTTGCATCGTCTAAAATTTCTGCTACCAGTAGCTCTCTAAGTTCTGAATCGTCTTTAACATATGTTTCCTGTTTGCCTTTTTTTAATTTGTACAAAGGTGGTTGAGCAATATAAATATAGCCTTTTTCAATTAGCTCAGGCATTTGTCTATAAAAAAGTGTAAGTAAAAGTGTCCTTATATGTGAGCCGTCCACATCTGCATCAGTCATGATTATAATTCTATGATATCTGAGTTTCTCCTCTTGCCATTCCTCACCTTTAATACCGCAACCCAAAGCAGAAATTAAAATAACAATTTCTTCAGAAGAAAGAACTTTATCCAGTCTGGCTTTCTCTACATTTAATATCTTACCTTTGAGAGGCAAAATTGCTTGAAAGTGCCGATCACGTCCTTGCTTCGCAGAACCTCCAGCGGACTCACCCTCAACTAAATAGACTTCACTTTTTGCAGGGTCCTTTTCTTGGCAATCAGAAAGCTTACCCGGAAGACCGCCTCCTTCGAATACACCCTTTCTTCTTGTTAACTCTCTAGCTTTTCTAGCAGCCTCACGTGCTCTTGCTGCCTCTATTATCTTTGTCGCAACTAACTTTGCTTCTGCGGGGTTTTCTAGCAAATACTCGGTCAGAGCTTTATAGACTTCCTGCTCTACAACGGGTCTTACTTCAGAAGACACTAATTTATCTTTTGTTTGTGATGAAAACTTAGGATCTGGTACTTTGACTGAAATAACAGCAACAAGCCCTTCACGTGCGTCATCACCTGAGGTAGAAATCTTTTCTTTATTGTTCATGCCCTCTTTATCCATGTAATTATTGAGGGTTCTTGTAAGGGCGGTTCTAAAGCCTACTAAGTGAGTACCGCCGTCTCTCTGTTTAATGTTGTTGGTATAGCACTGGACATTTTCTTGATATCCATCATTCCACTGCAAAGCAACTTCTGTTGTAATGCCATCTTTGGATTCTTTTACAAAATGGAATATAGAATTAACTGTCGTTCTTTTGGTATTTAAGAAGGCCACGAATTCTGCAAGCCCACCTTCGTGAAAAAACTCTTTCTTTTTTGAGGTCCTCTCGTCAGTAAGTATTATCTTAAGACCCGCATTTAGATAAGATAATTCTCTTAGTTTTGTCTCTAATACATCGTACTGAAATACGATATCAGAGAAAGTAGTTTGAGAAGGAATGAATTTAACTTCTGTTCCCGTTCTATCTGTTTTTCCTGTTATCTTTAACTTTCCTTTAGGAGCTCCATCTGCATATTCTTGCTCGTGAACCTTACCTGCCCTGTAAATTGTTAATTTTAAATCCTCAGATAAAGCATTAACGACTGACACTCCGACTCCATGAAGTCCTCCTGAAACTTTATAAGAATTATCATCAAATTTTCCACCCGCGTGGAGCTTGGTCATGATGACTTCTGCGGCAGACATTCCCTCTTCGTGCATATCAGTCGGAATACCTCTGCCATTATCAGAAACGGACACACAATCATCTGCCAGTATATTTACTGTTATTTCATCGCAGTGCCCGGCCAATGCTTCGTCTATAGAATTATCTACAATTTCGTAAACCATATGATGAAGGCCAGTTCCATCATCTGTGTCACCAATGTACATACCTGGTCTTTTCTTAACAGCCTCCAGCCCTTTAAGGACTGTTATGCTAGATGAATCATAAGATTCTTCGGTAGTTTTTTTTGTTTGTTTTGTGTTGGTTTCAGTGGCTTTAGATGCGGAAGATTTTTTCTTGGCTGGCATTTATGTATTTTAATATAAATTTAGATATTTATCTGCGTAAAATTGGTCAATTTCTTTAAACATGAAAGCATTTCGTCACCTTCAATGCCCGTTAAGATTACTTGATGATTAATCTTGAGTATCTCTTCAAGTATCGAGGTTAAATTATGTGCATCCAGCTCTGAACTTAAATCGTCAATCATCAATATAGTTTCTGTGTCTTTTAAGTTCTTGAGAAGGCTATAGTTAGATAAAAATATCAATAAAATCAATATCTTAAGTTGGCCTCTAGAAAGATTCGAGCCTGCTCTTTTTTTATTAATATTGAAAGTAAAGTCCATGCGGTGTGGACCTTTAGAGGTATAACCCAGCGCTTTATCTCTTTCAATACAACCGTCTAGAGATTCATCAAGTTTTTTTGACCTTTCCCAGCCCTTAGAAAAACTAACATCAAGCCCTTCAAGGAAATTAAAAGAATCAACTGAAGTAATGTTTTCAATATAATTCTTGGAGTAAGTTTTAAAATATTTAAAAAAATCATACTGAAGTAAGCTTAGATCAAGACCGATGGAGGACACTTCTTTTGTCCATATATCAATTTCTGTATTATCTCTTTTATTTTTTAGCGCTCTGTTGCGTTGCTTTAAAGCTTTGGTATATATATTGCTTATTTTTTTTACGTCAGGTTTCACGTGGAACATCAAGTCATTAAAATAATCTCTTCTTATGTCAGGCTCTCCATCAATCATCTTCAGATCTCTTGAAAGAATAGCTTGTAAATAAAAAAGATCGTCTTGTTTGATTTTCTTACCATCTAACATCCGATTTGTATTAAGTCGACCCTCCTGACTATTAAAGGCTTTTAGACTAACCTTACCTTCTCCCATTAGGCCATTTGCTGAAAGAGCGTAAGAGTCTTTTTCGTTCTTAATACACTCTTTAGTGTCTTTTGTTCTAAACGATTTACCAGCCAATAATATATTTAAAGATTCCAGGATAGAGGTTTTTCCTGATCCATTTACACCCAATATTAAGTTTGTTCCTTCTGTGAAGGTGAATGTTTTTTCTTGGAATAGCCTAAAATCTTTTAGGTACAACCTCTCTAGAGGCATTAGAGCCTCATAGGCATAATAACGTAGACATCATCTTCGGACCCAGATTCTTTGATGATACAACTTGAATCTTCTCCATAAAATTCAAAGTGTACCGTTTCGCTTTCAATGGAGTTAAGAACATCCAATAAATAGCCAATGTTAAACCCTACTTCTAGTTCTACACCTTCATAAACAACATCCAAAACCTCTTCTGCAGACTCTTGTTCTGGGTTGTTTGCTGTCAGCTTTAGTTTTCCTTTAGATAACTGGAATCTAACACCTCTGTATTTCTCGTTAGAAAGTACTGAAGCCCTTGAAAGGGCTGACTGAAGCAGATCTTTGCTTATTTCCAGGGGTAAAGGATCCCCT
>Ga0228615_1001987_pt1 | contig 10025 bp, 6 predicted proteins | sample 16DmetaG_FD_190530 | JGI IMG/M metagenome (GOLD analysis project Ga0228615, IMG submission 190530) | Seawater microbial communities from Monterey Bay, California, United States - 16D | ecosystem: Environmental > Aquatic > Marine > Coastal | place: USA: California | collected 2016-10-17
GAGCCACTTCACACGTTGCATGCAGAGCGCGACGTCCTCCAGTTGACCATCGTCGTACCTAATTGAATGATCGCCGTTCGCGACGTTGTAAGCTTCAACATTCCCGAGGTAGAACAGCTGCTCTATCGCCCACCAGACCGCTATGCGCCGTCCGATGACATCATCGCCCTTTTCATCGCCGCGTTCGACCAAGTGCGCGCCGATAGTAATGCCAGGCGTGTCGTCGGGATTGAGAACGCGGCACGAATTTCGCCATTTTTTTGAGCTGCCGCAGCCAGACATGCGTTCGAATTCGCCCCCACCGACTATTTTGTCTGAAGCGACATCGTGTATGCGTTCAGCGCGCGATTTGCACATTGTTTGTAACATGCCTACGTGACCGGCACAGGTAATGGCGATTGGATCCGGAATATCTTCCTCGCCTTCGTAGGCCGCAAGATCTTCGGCGCTGTAGCCGATGGATTCCTTCATGCACACCACGCGCCTCCCTCCGTGCAATTCCATCTCAGCCTCGCGGCGAACCTCTTCCTCTTCAGCATCTCTACGTCGACGTTCGCGCTCACGCTCGCGCTCAGCATCGCGTTCTGACTTCTCTGCAGCCTTTTCAAAAGACTCGATGCTTCGCAGGACCTGGTATTCAAACGTTCGCTTTGCGTCGAGATCCTCCAAAGCAATGTTTGCGAGCATTTCTCGTTTCGTCTCGTCGGCGTCGTCCATGGCCGCAGCTTCTACTTTCCGCTCCATGTGCGCTTCGAGGGAGTCTTGCACTTGCTCTTCCGAGTACCCGAATAGCGTGTCACCATCTATTTGGTCTGGCTTCCATTCGTACTCGACGGGTTTGTACCGCTCCGATTCGGTGAGATTGAGTTGATACTTTTCGTATCTCCCCGTTTCAACCATGCGCTTGAGGTGAGAGTGCGCGGCGTAGGGTACCGCTCGCTGGTACAGTCGCTCCTCCGGAAGTTCGTCCGCCATGACCTGTCTATTGGTAATCAACCCCGTACTCGCAAGAGTGACGAGTTTAGTGAAGTGCGGCAAGGACGACCAATCGACAGCGTCAATGGGGTAGTCCTCGACCACGCCTCTAGTCGTCCTCATGAGCATCGTGGAAGTGGATACCGGTGCACCTGGTAAGAAGCGATTGACAGCCGGATACTGGGTCGATAAGGGTTCTGAGTGTCGCTCCCAATCCTTTTCGGTTCGCTCGTAGCGACTCAAACCGTCATCGGCGGCGACGTCCACTTCCATCCTGTCATCCTCGACGACGTCCACGTTCAACACTAGGTCGCCAGCGTCGGATACGGATAACGTGACCGCCACGCGCTCGCATCGCGCCTCCGCATCGTCCGTGACTTCGACGTTCTTCTCCTCTTTCACCTCGACATACCCATTTATTTGAAGGTCCTTGAATTCAACAGTAGAGTTCAAGTTATCCGCGAATCCCATCGGCCGATACGTGTGACCCATGCAAGCATAGAACAATCCGCACGCGGTGCACAAAGAGCGTCGCTTATCTGGACCGAGACGCATCTTTGGTGTCTCTTCTTTGCTGATGCCGCATTGTACGCAGTGGGAGGCGATTTCACCGTCTAAGACGTCGATCTTGTCCACTTCCCAATTCTGGAACTTGTTCTCTTTGAACTGCTTGCGAAACGCCCGTCGTGTCTTTTCTTCTTCGTCAAGTTCATCTTCTTTCACGACGGGAATCGGTGCGTGCTTGACAATCGGCGCCCACAACGCCCTCGCGCGCTCGTCAATGTACGTCGGGTAGTACGGACGGTACCAGCTCGGCGTTGGACTACCCATCAACAAATCTAAGGCCTTCTCCGCGCGTTCAACAATGAAGTCTTCGTAAAGTCGCCGCCGACGTCTTGCGCACTCTTGCAAAATGATCACCGCCGCGCCGCTCGCCGTCGCGCTTCCTTTCTCATCCGTTCGCACGTGTCGTTTATTCTCCTTCACACGATCATTCCCCCATATCAAATGGTGCCAACCCACGTCATCCGTCCACGCCGCGTACGGTTCATCACCGCAGTACCCTTCGACGAAGTAATTCTTCGGCACCAATCTTCCATTCAAACCTCTATCCTCCTCCGTCGCCGTGCCGAGACTCCCCACGTCCGCGTCCACCTCAAACGCCCAATGCGTCCTCAACGGTCGCTCGATCCGCGTGCCGCGCCACGACGTCAGCCTCGACTCTTTCCGTAATTTCTCCACTCGCGAGCTCTGTCTCGCCGGTTCTCTCTTCACTCTCGGTCCTCGTCCTCTTCCGCGGCCGCGTCCGCGCCCTCGCCCTCGTCCGCGGCCCGGCCCGTCTCCCTCTCCACCGATCCCCGCCTCGCTCGCCAGCTTCGCCAGCGCCAAGCGTTCCATCAGCGCTTTATTTCTTTCGATTTTCGCTTGTCGCTCGCGCTCGTACTCGGTGAGCTCTTCTTCGCGCGCCATGCCGCGTCGTCAATCGCGTTCGAGCGGTGAATCGCTTTTTGAATTTGTTTTTTAGTCTGCGCGCCCGGTGCCGGCGCGGAAACCGAACCGTCGTTTGATTGGACGCGCGTCGACGCGCGAGCGATGCGGTCGCGCGCGCGCGCGCGCGCTCGGCGGCGCGAGCGGGACGAGCGCGCGCGACGTCGGCTCGATCTGCGGCGCCGCGCGACGCGGGGACGAGGGGACGACGGGGTGAAATCCGTGTGTGAGATTGAGACTGGGCGCGGCGCGCGAACGCGCGCGAGGACGACGGGCGTTACATCGCTAGAGCGGGACGAAAGGAAAGTCGGGGGAGCGGCGGAGCCAATTGGTGGGGCGCCAAGTCGCGGTGGCGTCGACGTAGTGGACCGAGTACGCGTGGCGAGACGCCGGCGAAAGATTCGGGCGACTGTAGTGCACGTTTTGGCCGTGAAGCACGACCAAGGTTCCGGCGGGGACGTCCAAGGGTTCGGCGACGGTGAGGTCGTGCGTCGGGGCGTCGCCGATGAATTCGACCGCGCGAGTGCCGTCGTGGTCAACGACCATGCGTCGCGCGACATCGGGCGTGCCGGAGAGCGCGTGCAGGCAGCCGTTTTCCAGCGTGCAATCCTCGAGGGCGAGCCAAATTCCGACGCACGTCGGTGGGTCGGTGTTCAAAAAGGTTGAGTCTTGATGCGGCACCACTTCACCGCCGATGGACGGTTGTTTGAATATGTACATGGACTGCACCGGTTGCGGATTCCGCGGCGAGCCCAGCGTTTTGAATAGATTCTTCACCTTTTCCGAGCGACTCCACGCGCGAAACACTGGATCTAAATCGTGCAGCGCGTGTCCGATTTTGTTGATCGAGAGGTGTTTCGGCACGCGCAGTTCGCCCCGTTCATCGAACGCTCCCTCTTCAAAGAAGCAACAGACTTTGTCGGCCGACCCCAAAAAATACTCGTCCGTCGCCCGTTTCTGCCCGGACTGATTCACGGTAGAGAAGATCGACTCTCTGTTTGCGTTGGCGTCGAATTTGTCGACTATTTCCGCCGCGCGCGCGCGCATGGCGGAGATTTCGGTGGGGCTCGCGAAGTCAGTGAGCACCAAGTATCCATGCGTTTCGAACGCGCTGACGTCTTCGGGTGCGAGCGAGCCGCTCGTCGAACACTTCGACCAGGATGTCTTCGCGCGCATCGTGATGCGCGCCGAACGGGGGGGCGACGGGGGCTCCAGAAGCGACGCGCGTGACTGTGATGCTTTTAACCGTCTGCATTTTTTGTAAAACAGTGGCGTCGCCGAGGAGTCGTCACCGAGGAAAGGAAACTAGCAACTCAATTAGTGATTACAAGGTTTTAATGGTAACAAGACCGGTCGGTCGCGTCGCGTCGCGTCGCGTCGCTCGCTCGCCCTCACGCGCGAGGTTCGAAGTTCTTCTTGAAAGTTTCGGCGACGAGGATGGGAAAAGCAATAGTGGCGTCGACGTAACATTTGACTGGTTTGGCATCCATGGTGATCTTTCCCCAAGACACTGCCTCGTCCGGGCGTGCACCGGAGTCGCTTCCATCGAACTCTTGCGCGGTGTTGATGAACACGGCGTAATCCGCGCCGTTTCGCATCAAATTACTGTTGCAAATGTGGTGCTTGGCGACGCCGCCGCCGAGAATAATGATGCCCGTCTTCCTCGGCCGTTTAACCTTGATCGACTCATCGTTCATCGCTCGAACGTCCGCGACGACGTCAATGACCAAGCCTGGGTTCTTATACGAGTGAAAGTACAACATGTCGCCGATGGAACCATCCGTCAGCGCCGGACAATAGCAAGGAATATCGTTCTTCGCAGCCCAATAAAAGATGGAATCCTCGTGGTTAATCTCCATACCAAGCCGCTTGATCACCGATGAGCACGTCCATTTCACGCCCTCTTCGTTTTGTTCCCTGAGCATCGCGTCCAATATCGGCATGATCCAATCCTCGAAATCGCAATAGTTGTCGTTTGGCTGAATCAAATTTCCGATTCGGTTCAATCCCTTCCCCCGCAAATCTTTCCCGCGAAGCGCGAAATCCCCCAAATACGTCGGTTTCATGCATTTTATGAAATCTTCCTCAACCCCACCCGCCGTCGTGCACAGCACGTCGATCATCTTATTTTTGCACAGATATTTAATAGTCTCTCGCGTCCCGCTGCTCGTCAGGTTGCTCGTCCATCCCAAAAATATCTTCGTTCGCACGTTCGCCCTGTGCGCCTCCCCTCGCTCGTCCTCGTCCGTCTCCTCCGTCACCGCCTCGTCGCTCAACCGCCACCGCAGCATTCGATTCACCTCCCCGATCGCTTGTCCCAGCGACGTCGCTTGGTACCCGGTGGTGTAGAGCGACCGCATCAGCGCGTCGTAATCGAGCGCGCCCTCGAAATCGTACCCTCGCACGACGCTCGCGTCCGCGGGCATGGGTTCGGACTTCACCAGCACCGCCTGCGCGGCGGCGTTCGGGACGCCGTGCGACATCTCGAGACGGCGGCGTCGCGCTCTGGCGCCGGCCGGCGGCGGGACCGCACGCGTCCCGGCCGTCGTCGGTTCGCGACTCGTCCGAGTGTGTCTTCGTATTTAACGTCTCAGACGACCATGACGGGACGATTGCGAAAGGTGGCGCCAACACCATCAAGAGCGATTTTCGACACCTTCGACTTCACTTCCCGAGACGACGCGAGGACGAAACGATGGGCGAAGACGCGAAGACCGAGACGGCGTACGGCGCGATCGCGCGCGACGTCGACGTCGAGGCGACGCCGCTCGAGGGCGAGCGGGCGCGACGCGAAACGCTCGCCGCGAAGGTGCGCGGACGAAAAACGCTCGGATTGGCCGCGGTGGCGCTCGCGGGCGTCGGCGCGGTGGCGCGGGCGCGCGCGCCGGAGATGTTCACCGCGTCGCTCGGTCGCGCGCCGCTCGTGCCGGCGCTCGGATTGGCGGACGGGGCGTATTACGCGCGGGGCGGGAAGCACCGACTTCGAGACCCGTTCCTCAACGGCGTGCCGATGAAGCAGATGACGGACGCGCAGAAGAGCGCGAACGTTGTGAACTGGTGCCGTTTTCGTAATGTCGCGAGCAACGGAAACTTTCGATGCGGCGTGAATTGTCGCCAGGACGAAGAAAACGGCTCTAACGCGCCGGAAGTCTTTTACATCGGCAGCACGCCGGCGGACGATGACGGCAACGTCTATCGCACCATCAGCCGCAAGGGTGAAGATGGAAATATGTACGTCTGTTATTCTGACTGGTCCCAGAATAATGGCTGGAACAGAAAAGTCATGAAGTGTCCGACGAGCGGATCCAGAGCTGTTTTGACGAACAGCACCAGTCTTCCCGAAGGCGCGAAGTTAACAATCTCGGAAGTGCCCGCGGCCAAGAAACACACCCAAAACGTGGAATATGATATGGGCACCCTCTACACGTTCGTGAACAAAGATCTCGCGAGTCGTGAATCGGGCAAAGGTCTGTGCCGGGATTTCGGCAGCTCAATTGCGTGCCACGCACGGCAGAACAACATCGCGGACGTCAACGCCCAGTTTGAATTCATCCCAGTCGTGCCAGACGACGCTTCCGGAGATGTCTCCGCTTGCCCGGCGTAAATTTGCCGCGTGATGCGTACTAAGTCTCGCCATCCCTGGCGAATTTTGTTCTCAAGAAGTCATCGCCAGTCGACGATGAATCCCAAACTCTTACAATAAAATGCGTCCTTGTAATAAAGATGATATCTCCAAATGACTAGTGCTACTGCGCGCTATGTACTATAATCTTGATCTAAGAGATGCGGTGTTCGCCGCGGCGTCGGCGACGTATCCCGCCTCGGCGTCGTCTAAATCCAAACCGTACTTGATCCTCGCGAGCGACGACAACTCTTCAGAGTCTAAAGTTCGCGACAACGCCTCGAACACGGTGAGTTCCTTGATTTCGTCGCCGCCATCTCGCACGCGTACCGCTTCCCCGCGCTCATTGATGCGAAAACCGACGTCTTCGGCGCGGTTCAACATCAAAGAAATCTCCCTTCGCGCCTCTGGAGGCGTCTCGGACCTCAGCACCACGCTCGGCAACCCATTCACGATCGCCTCTCTCAGCCCGGCGTCTCGCGTCAGCGCGTCGCCGTAACGAATTCTCCTCGATCGTTCCCATCGTCGCTCGAACACGCTCGGCACGTCGTACTCGATCAACTTGAGCGCCAAATTTAAGTGCGACGACCCGAGCGTGGCGTAAGCCCACCGCCGCGACGCCCACGTTCGCGCCGACACCTCCGGGAGCACGCGCGCGTTCGCCCGCGAGAACGCCTCCCACCGTCGATACGCGTCTGATTTCAGCATATCTCGCGCCCGTTCGCGCACGACGACCGGAACGTCGTGGTTTTCGTTGAATCCATCCTCGCAAATCGACATCGCGATGCCGTGGGCGTGTTCAAGCGAGACGCCGCTGTTCGCCCTGTTCGTCGCGTCGGGGATGACGAGACGCGGCAAGACGCGCTGCATCTTCGGTTCTCGCCATTTAGAGAGCAGCGCGTTGAGGCGAACGACGTCGCCGTCATCGGCGTCGTGGGCCATGGAGTGCGGCGCTCGACGAATTCAATTCTGTTACAAACGCGCGGCGTCAGCCCCAAATTTTCTTGGTCATCTCGTCAGGCGTCGGCTCGCTCGGGTACGTGCCCAGCAACACGTACTGTTCTAATTCACGAGCTCCCGTGCGCTTGTACAACTCCCACTCGTTTTCGTAGTACGCGAAGCGCAGGGCGCCGTAAATTGGGAAAAAATACGGCTTGCGATACAACAGCCGAAAATGGTACACCTCCTTCCACGCCGCGACGGCGTCCATGCGCTCCTTCCTCCCTCGCACCGACATCACGTTCCCCGCGGACTGCACGTCGTCCAACCTCGGATTAATCATGATCATCGGCTTATCGCCCACGACCGCCTCCATCTCCTCGATGTACGGCAGCACCGAGTACCCCACGATGTTTTGCGGCTGCACCAATATGAAACAATCCGCCCCCTCGCCGTCCGCCGCGCCGATCCCACCGCTCGGGTCGATCATTCCCTCCGTCCCCGGTTCCCAATCCATCATCCCGAGCAATTTCGACACCCCGCTCAGGCTCAGCGGCAGCGCTTGAAACACTCCCTGTCCCATGCTTCGCTGCACGCAAATCTTCACTCGCAACCCGTCGCGCGCCAGCGCCGCCGCCGTCTCGCGCACGAGCTCCAGCGTCGTCCCGACGCGATACACGTCACCGTTTACGTTCAGCTCCGGGAACTCGCTCTTGATCTTGATGCGTCGCTCGCGCGCCGTCACCGCGGCGACGATCGACTTCGTCGCGTCCTCGTAAAACCATCGCCGCGTCGCGCGCGCGTGCGGCACGTTGTTCAGCAGCGTCGGGACGTCGACGCCGGCGTTCGCGCGCGACTTGGGCGACGCGCGTCGCGCGCGCGCCGGCCGCGCGAACGCCGGCGCGGTCGTCGACGCGCGCATGACTGTCGTCGTCACTCAGACGCGCGCGATGGGATCGACGCGCGACGACGACGACGACGACGACGACGACGCGGGACGCGGCGAGGCGTCGGCGACGGCGACGCGCGACGCGATGGCGGCGCCGGAGGCGAGCGCGGCGACGGGCGCGGACGAGGACGCGTACGACGACGCGGTGGAGACGCACGGCGACGAGGCGGAGGTCGAGGCGGAGGTCGAGGAGATCGTCGTCGACGGCGCGGTCGGCGCGATGCAGCGCTCGGGTGAGCTGACGCGTGAACTTCGAGAGGAGGCGGAGGAGGAGGACGAGGCGTCGCTGGAGGAGGATATATCGCGAGAGGAGGCGCTGTCCACGGCGACGGAGATGATAAAGTCCGTCGCGAACGGGGACGAAGCGCTGGACGCGGCGAGGTTAGGGAGCTTGTTGTGGGCGCTGAGTAACGCGCTATTGGAAGATTTGACGGATAGGGATGATTTGCGAGTGCCGGGAAATTCGCTCGAGACGTTTCCGGTGGAATTGGTGCGAGATATCATGGCAAACATCGAAACCTTGGTGATTGCGTTGACGTTTGAACCCGAAGACGCCGTGACGCAGCGAAGCGGACAAAAGATTCCGGCGATTGGGTCCCATCGCGTCGCGGCGGCGGAGATTTTGGCCGTGCTCTTGCAAATCGGATGTCAAGACATCGATGAGCGCATCGCAAAGCTCAAGCTTCCGAGCGACGGTCAGTTTGTCCTCGTGTCGCTCGTGCGCATGTTTTTCAAGTACAATTGGAGTTCGGCTCTGCACGCGACGGTGATTCGTTTGATTCTCGCCGCGTTGGTGAGCCCACATGAACCGCTGTGGGCGCCGATGTTTGAAGGCGGTGAAGAGAGTCTTCAAGGCTCGCTCGCGAAATCCATCAAGGAAGCGTTGGCGACCAAGCCGATTTCAACGCGTCTGGGGAACGTGGGGAGTGTGATCATCTTGGCCAACGCGCTTTGTGAACTCGAAGCGTGCGACGACGTCGAGCGCGCGAGCGTTCGCACGACGCTGCAAGAGGATCCCGCGTGGCGCGCCACCGTGGAGGGCGAAAACAACAGTTTGGCGAAGCTAAACGAAGAGCAGGCGGGCGGTTTGTGCGGCCCAAAGCCGACAAAGTCGCCCGCGTTCATGGATTCGGGCATGGGCTCCAACGTCATCAGCAGCCAAGAGTTGCTGAGGATGTTGCAACACATCTCGCTCGGACAGTAAGGAACGGCGAACGTCTGAACATTCGAACGTCGCCGTCTTTAGTTGAGAATATTGTGAACCACGAACATAGGCTAAAATTTTGCTATCGCGCCGCGAGCAACGGCGAGCGCGCCGGCGACTTGAGCGGCGTCTTTGATTTCGCGAACATCGACGACTGCGCGTGCGAACCGCTCCCATCCGCCTCGACGCGCGTACGCTTCGGCGTGGCTTGTGTCTCTTCAAAGCTCCACAAACGTTTCGGCGCGAGTCCGCTCGCGCGCGGCGTCGAGACCGCCGTTTTGCTCGGTGTGGGTGAGAAGAACGACACGAGCGATGCGTACAAAGTGTTCGCCACGGGCGTCATCGCCGCTCGCGCCGGCGTCGGCGGCGGTTCGTAGCGGGATGTCCTCTTTCGGGACGTCGGCGTCACCGCGGGCGCCGGCGCCGGTTTCGACGGGAAGTGCGTTTCGCGCAACAGCGAGACGCGTTGGAGATAGGCTTCGATGTTGTCGATTGTCGACCCCGCTTCGCGAATGCACTCCACGGATGAGCTCATGTCTTCGGCGGCTCGTATCCACGGCGCTTGCAACGCAAGAATCGCCAAAGAGCTTCGCATGATCGTCTCCCGCGGTTCTCTATCGGCGTCGACGAATATCAAATCCCACACCCGCAGCACAATCGGCACCGACGCGCATCCGATCAGCGCGCACATCAACCACCGCGCGGTGAAGTATTTCACCGCCAGCCCCATGGACTCGAGCTTCGCGTGCGCCTCGCTCGACACGCACCGAAACCTGTGATCGAGCGTGTCCAAGTCCGCGCGCAGCGACTTCAAACCTTCCGTGAAATACCCCGCAAACATCACGTTA
>Ga0228615_1001988_pt1 | contig 10016 bp, 8 predicted proteins | sample 16DmetaG_FD_190530 | JGI IMG/M metagenome (GOLD analysis project Ga0228615, IMG submission 190530) | Seawater microbial communities from Monterey Bay, California, United States - 16D | ecosystem: Environmental > Aquatic > Marine > Coastal | place: USA: California | collected 2016-10-17
ACCGCGACTTGAGCATTGTCAATACGACTGAAATTACAGGTCCCGGTTGGTTGATGTTCTTCTGGCTTGAGCGCGAAGGAGTACGAGTACACACCCGCGTATGGGTTACCACTGTGGTGGTTGTATGATTGCACTTGGTTGAAGTACTTACCCTTTTGGGCCTTGAATCGGTCTTGACCGTTGAGGACCAACTTGAAATCAGTCATTGGACCAACGCGCTCTTCGTCGAAGTCGGAAGTGGACGCATCGGCGTTGTAGAGTGGGACACCACCCGCTTGGCCGATTGGCACGTAGCAGTTGGAGGCGGTACCCGCGCGGGCATCGCACTCAAGGACAATGTCAGCCGCCGCTGGTTCGGAGGTGAAGTTCCACAAGGAGGTGGCAACGTTCGCCGCCGCTGGGTCATTGAAGCACCACACCAATTCCTTGACTGGGTGGTTGTAGCTGAGGCGCTTGTTGGAGGTGGAGCCCGCAGTGACGGTGTCGGAGCCAGTGTGTTGCACTTGCTCGATGAGGTACTCGTGACCCTTTTGCGCGAATCGGCGACGCTCTTCGGTGTCCAAGTACACGTAGTTCGCGTAGACCTTGAACACGGAGGTGCTCAAGTAGGTGGAGAAGGTGCTGGTCAAATCGAAGTCGATGCGGACTTCGTGGTATTGGAGCGCAATCAATGGCAAATAAAGACCTGGGTTGCGGTTGAAGAAGAAGATCAAAGGCAAGTACACGGTGTTACCGGTCTTGGCAGTGGTCATCTTCGCCCAGTTAGCCTTCTTGGCTTCATCCAAGTAAAGCTCGGAGTACAAACGCCACCAGCGTTGGTAGTGCTTGTCAACGCGTTGGCCACCGATGGACAATTCAGCGGACGCGATCGCACGCTCGGCGACCCAGCAAGCATCATCACCATCCGCGGTGCTGGTGTTCGCCGCAGCAGATTGGAGTTCGACGTACATGTCGCCGACCAAATCACCATTGCGGGCAATGGTGACGGACACGCGGCCTGAGTCGGCGGCGGTACCGTTAACAGTTTGTTCGATGTTTTCCATCGCGAAGTTAGTGTGACGCTTGTAGACAGCTTGGAAGAAGGTAACCTTTGGGTTACCAGTCAAGTAGACGTCTTGGGCGCCGTAAGCGACAAGTTGCATGAGACCACCGGCCATTGTGAGAGTTTTTGTACTATATAGCAAGATTTTTTTTCTGGCTGAAATCGCACTGGTGCGAAAATTTCAAAATCAATTTTTCTCAGTCTAGTTTAAATGTCGTCTCGTCCTGAGGATGAAGAATCAGCTGATGAAATAGAAGAAGGTGAGATTGTATCCGACGAAGAAGAAATGCTCATGTCCGAGGGTGAAGATGAAGATTTCTTCCAAGAAGATGAAGATGAAGGTATGGATATCGCGGGTCTCATGACATCCCTTCTCGCGACCCCAGACGGGGATACTATTTGCTCTGCCCTGGTAAATCTTTGTTACCAATTAGAAACCCAAAATAAGATTCTCATAAAGATGCTTGCCAAAATACAGTCCTCAAAATCAGCTTAGAAACAAAAATCGTATCTCAATAAATAGAAATGGAGCACACCCATTTCATTGATAAGGAACCTAATAAGTACGAAGCTCTCGTTGAACTTCAGAAGCAGCATATCCAATCAATGAAAGAAGAACAGGTTCTCGATGTTGTCGATAGATTTGAACAGGCGTGGTCTCTCAAGACGAACGACTTTCGAAATGCCAGAGAGTTGGGATATAGGCAATTTATCCACCCCGAATATTTCGACGAGTCTGGAAACCCAATCCCAGCTCAAATTGACATTCTCGCCATTAAAGGTAACCGCGACCGACAGAGAACCTTCCTAATTAATGTTAAAAACCATTCGCGAGACTTAAAGATTCACAAACTCGAACCCAACGATGATGGTATGACTATCGTGCGGCGAATTAACAATGTGTTAAAACAACTGAGTGATGGTTACGACAATATCCGTCGCCACTACACATCGTTTGAGAGGGTAGACAATCCTACCGCACAACCACAGTTCAGCAATTCAGGCGATCCTTCTACTATGGACGAAGATGAAATTGAGAACTCAACCCCATTTCAAAAATGTCTTTTGTACTCGCTTGATCAGACATACAAGTCTGGGTATCGCCGATACAAGGGACAGTGCTGCGAAGAAATTAGAACCGTTGAGGGACATCGTACGCGTGCGTGGCAACCAAAGTTTAGTATTGAACAGTTTATTTATTCACTGGCACAGAAGGACGATGACTTCATTACATGGAAACACTTTACAAGCAGAGGTAGTGTGTTTCGCGATGTCATTGATAATTTAAGCAAGTGCCACGACGCTCAGTTTCCGGAGATTACCAAGCGTCGTCATGTTTGGAGTTTCAAAAATGGTGTGTTTGTAGGTAAGGAGTGGATTCCAGATCGTGGCGTCTATGATTGCTGCTTTTACCCATATGACAGTCGCGAATTTCGTTGCCTTGACCCAACAATCATCGCGTGTAAGTATTTTGATCAACAGTTTGATGACTTCTCACACGTAGAGAGATGGCAAGATATTCCAACCCCCTGGTTCGATTCAATCCTCAAGTACCAGCAGTTCGAAGATGAGGTGTGTAACTGGGCGTATGTGATGGGTGGGCGTTTGTGTTTTGATATTGGGGAGTTAGATGGGTGGCAGATCATTCCATTTTTTAAGGGGATCGCTCGGTCCGGGAAGTCTACCCTCATTACCAAAGTTTTCAAGAAGTTTTATGAAAACGAAGACGTTGGCACCCTTTCAAACAACATCGAGAAGAAGTTCGGTCTCTCGGCGATCAAGGATTCCTTCATGTTCATCGCACCAGAAGTGAAGGGAGACCTCGCTCTCGAACAGGCGGAGTTCCAGTCTATGGTTTCAGGGGAGGATGTCTCTGTTGCCGTCAAAAACAAAACTGCGGTCTCCATCGAGTGGACTGTTCCAGGTGTTCTGGGTGGGAATGAAGTTCCCAATTGGAAAGATAACTCAGGCTCCGTTCTTCGCCGTATTCTTCCATGGAACTTTTCCAAACAAGTGAGGGATGCCGATCCACAACTTGACGAGAAGTTGAATCGTGAGTTACCAATCATTTTACTCAAGTGTATCAAGGCGTACCTTGATTACTCAAACAAATATAGGGACAAAGATATCTGGAACGTAGTTCCCGACTATTTCAAGAAAATCCAGAAGCAGGTCGCTATGGTTGCGAGTACTCTCCACAACTTCCTGGAATCTACAAACATCGTCTTCGGCAAAGACGCGTTTGTACCTCAGAAGCTCTTCATCCAGGTTTTCAACCAACACTGTCAAGCGAACAACCTTGGCAAGCCCAAGTTCAATCAAGACTTCTATGCGGGTCCGTTCAGTTCCCGTGACATTGAAGTGAGAGAAGAAGTCGTCAACTACAAGGGTCGGGTATACCCCAGACAGCCCGTCGTCTATGGACTTGATGTAGTTGAAGAAAGTCTGGGCTTCACCGATGATTACTAAAAAAAAATACCACGCAATAGTAATATGAGCCAGTCACCCAGAGACTTTGTGAGGCAGTCGGGGATAGAGGTACGTCCCACGAACAGCCCAAGCTCTGTCTCTACAACCGCGTCAAATAATGCATTGGTTCGGGAAATTGAAGCTGAGATGGCTTTTCCACCACGTTTGGAAAAAAATATAATTAACAATACCAATTATGGTGAATTTGCACAGTTTTTAGATGTCAGCGATTCAAACAACAATGACAATATCGATAACATTATCGCAATGGTTGGACAACCATCACCACCCAAACCAGTCAATCTTACATTTAGTGTTAGCAAATTAAATCCAGGTATGTTTAATGCAACCGTAAATAAGAAGTTCACTTCAGAGACACGCATCAATCTCAAAAAAATCCTTCTCAAAACACCACTCCCAAAAACTCCTATTGGCGAGGGTCTTTATATAGACACAAAAGAGATTAACGGTGTTTATGGGAGATTTGAGACAGGGTTCTCACACACGAAGGAGTATGGAAAGAAGGGTGATATCAATAAAAACTTCTTTACAGTTCAGATTAAAGTTGTTGTATCGGATGGAACGGAATCCAAAGGTGCAACTGTAAACTTTTACAAAAATGGTAAGATTCGCTTTTCGGGTGGATTTATAGGAACAAATATCTCAAACCAACCAGAACTCATTCGTCGTTTTATGGTAAATACTTATAGCGAGCGTGAAGCGTTCCTTTACACACCATTTGAATACAACAATCTCAGTGGGCAATTCAGAGTCAATGGCATTTTCAAGGACATGGGTACACTCACACGAAACATGATGACAAAGTATGGTGTCAGCTATGTGAGTTATGAACCAGATATTTCTCCATTCATGTATGCCACATACAAGGGTCACAAATACATTATCGCAAAGAGTGGGAATGTTCAAATATCGGGTGCGCCAACACCCGCTGAAATGCTTGTTTCTTACACCGATGGTGCTGAACTCGTCAAGATGATGTATGAAAGGGGGGATATCGTACTCACAGCGGCAGTTCCAAAGAAGCTCGTAAAGGGTAAGACGACACCAACAAAAAAGACTCGTACCACTGTTTTGAGTAAGAATCAAAAGGCTGCTCTCAGAATTGATAGTAAACAATGTATGCGTCTCTCAAAAACAGAACTCGTGGATCTCGCGAAGAAGATGGGTGTCGTTGGGATCACAATGTCAACTAAGAAGGGAGAAATCTGTGAAAAGATTAAGAAGATCTCAAATGTGAAAACCGCCACTTTCAGAAATACCAATAAGAAAAAGAATGTAACACTTTCGGGTTCAGGTAATACATTTAGAGTTGGTAGGGCGACTTGTACGGGTTATAGCAAAACGGAACTTCTTCGTGTAGCGGGTATTCTCAATATCAAATTGGATGAGAAGGAAACCAAAGAATCTCTCTGTAAAAAGATTGAAAAGGCGCGCAATGTATTGGCGGCACCCAAACCAAAACCACCACCAAAACCCACAAGAAAAGAAGTCACACAGAAAAAGAAGAATACAAAACGAGAAGAGGTCATGAAAAGGAGAGGTCTCAATGAAAACACAATTCGTAAAGACATCTTGAAACTTTATGGTAAGCGGTGGATGTCCCGTTACAAGAATGTCATGCCTTCTCTCAATAATGATGTGAGGATGATGAAAACCGAACTCAATAAATTGAAGAATGGGAATAAAACAGGTATTCCATTTAAACGGGATGTGGACAGCCTTAAAAAACGAGTCGTAAACCAATGGAAAGTGGAGAGAGGTCGCAACTTGGAAAAGAAGATTATCATGAATCAATTGAATGTGAACGGTGTACCACGGAACTTGATCCCACAATATAGAAATGCCGCGACGAACTATATTATGACTCGTGGTCCAACCATGAAACAACTTGTAAATTATAAAAAGACTTGGATAAACTTAAGGAAAAAGAACTAATCGTAACTAGACATGGAATCAATCACAGAACAAATCACCAAACGACTTGAGATCGGAAAGAAGCGATATGGTCATGGTGTGATTGTTGATTCCGACACGACGGAATGGGGAACACCTCAAAACTCTTGGATTGATATGGCCATCGAAGAGTTTTTAGATGGATTAATTTATATAATCGCTGATTACATTCGTAAAGGAAGGCGGAGTGAAAAGCTAATGTGCGAACTTGAACTTCAATATAAAATCAATGACGATTTCGCAACAGCTCCAGATCCTGTGAAATACTTACTAGAAAATCATGAGTCAGATGATAACGGACTCATCATGTATATCATTAAGAATTACATTAAGATTGAGAGTCCAAAGCATAAAATGCTTGTTTGGAATCTCATGAACATGTTACTCGTGAGTTCACAGATTTAGTTGGTTCAGCCACCTGCTTGAGATGAATTGTGTGATACGCAAAATTGTAGCTTGGAAAAAGGTCCTTTATTAAGTTCGAAAGAGTTGTCGCTTCGACAATATAAGATATTCCTGAACACACCGAATTTCGTTCAATTTGAAGAAAACGATCCTCCAATTGCACGAACTTTTTGAGATCTTCTTGTTTCATTCCGTTTCTATGCATAAGGAGATACATCTGCTTTGAGGTACCACCACTGAGATGGAAATTCTTAGAACCCGCGACTTCGTCTGTAATATTTACCTTCTCGTATATAAGGGCAATCGCTAAAATGGCGAGGAGTACAAATCGTAGCATCTTACTTTTAGAAAAGATTAATATTGTAGGGAACCAGACAATTGTATCTTGTCCGAATGGTCTTCATGACATCATTCGCATAATCTACAAGTTTTAATCCTATATCTATGATTTCATCAACTCTATCGGGTTCAAGTACATACTGTCTTAGGAGATCCCCTCCTGTATCTATGACCATTCTAAATATATTGTTAATGTCCCTGTATTTCTCCCGTTGTTTGTCTCGTCTTTGGAGTTCCTTCTTAAACTTATCTTCTTCTAGTTCATTCAACATGTAGGCAACACGAAGATATTGATTATCCCCATCGTACATATCACCGTATCTGTATATGAGATCTCTGTCAAGTTGGTAAAGTACCATCGCAAAACGCATGACGTCATCGGGTGCGTTTATTTGTCGCAGCTCTCTAAAAGATGGTACACCACCGCATGGTATGTCTGCGTGTTCTCTTGATGAGATCCGACCCCTCTTAAACTCCATATAATGGGGGTTGTGAATGCGACCCGTCTCAATCTGACCAGTGCGCCAATCAAAGGCTGTGTGGCAATCTGGACACCACATCTGAGAACATCCACTTAGTTTCTGTATGACTGTTCCACATTTGGGACATGGCTTCGTATCCTTCTTTAGAAGTTCCATAGTCTTTACCGCATCCGGGTCACACACATGATCATCCTCAATCTTTTCATTACAATGCTCACAGAAGTGTCCATCACAAAGACCACAAAACCAATTCTCATTCATGAAACCTTTACATTCCTCCGTTGGACATTTACGAACAAACTTTTTGGGTTCTTCGCCGATGACAAGTTCCCCACCGTGACGAAGGCGTTCTAGTTCCCGATAACTCTGTTCCATATCTTCGCGGAGTTCAAGAATCTCATCGGGTATGGGAATATTGTTCGTCACTGGAACATAAATCCCATGTTTCTGATGAAGTTCTATGAGACGTCTGCGTTGTTCATTTATGATGAAGTGGATTTTTCGCATGGCGCGTATCCTTTCAACTTCGTGTTGTGTTTCTGGCATGCGAACCTTTTCTCTCTCAAATAGGATCGTCTCCCTATGACGACGGAGTTCAGTGTTACGAAAGTACTTTGTACAAAATGTATCTACGAACTCACGATTCCACATATTTTTACATCCCATGCAATGTGGGTCGTCTGATATGGATAGGATATACCTCTGGGAACATGCACGACAGCTCTGTAAATCACAGAAGGGGCATTCAACCTTTTTGTGATTTATTTTGTTGAACTTTTCACAACATACATCACAATTTTCCATTAAAAGAAAATCGTTTTAAGTCTTTAACTTTGACAATATTAAACCCATGACACCCACGAGTATGTAACCCGATTTACTCTTCTTTTCTGGTTCTGGTTCTGGTTCTGGTTCTGGTGTGGGTTCTCGTGCGGCTAGAGGCTCTACCTGTCTTCCCATTAGATAGGCATACATATCTGTTATCTACATATATTTTTCTTTGACCCAATCACGATCCTTCTTGAAAATCTTGGACAACTTGGGATCTGTGCGCTTGAAGAGAATCATCAACACATTGAGACGACGGAAGAGACCGAGGGGTGGTTCACCCGCTCGGATCACCTTCCCGAGAGCGCGGTGTCTCGCGAGTAGGGATTTATCGCGCACATCGCTGTAACCGTGCACACTGAGAATACCGGAGTTGCTGAGTGGAATAATAACTTTGGCTTTCATTTAATATTGGGTGAGGTTTTTATCGTCTTCTCCTTTGTTGTTGCCTAGATACTTGCGCACGGGTACGGTTCTTGGCCTTCATCTTTTTAGTTCTGGGTGCGACGCGGGTTTGTTGTCTTGGTTGGGGACCGGTAGCTGGTCGGCGAGCACGAGCATCACGAGATCTGGCATTGGAGATGACTTTCGCAGGATCATTACCCCTCTCCAATCTCTGCATAAACTCCTTTCTGTTAGATCTCTCAAGGCCACTCATACCTTGGAGCATCCTCGCCGTGTTTCCTCTCAACTTGGCTTGCTTTTGTTTTTCGTATTCACGCGTTTTCTGTTCCCGATCTTTGCGTTGCTGCGCTTGTTGTTGCTCTCTCTGCTTACGCTCAGCTTCAAGACGCTGCTTAGCTGAGCGATTGCGTTGTAACTTATCAGCATTTGTTAAAACCTTACGAGCATTCTCACCACCCGCAACTCTATTCATGAAACGCTTCCTATTGTCACGTCCCAACTTATTCATGGATTGAAGCTTTGCGGCAGTCTCCTTCGTCGCACGATCCTTAGTATCGCGCTTTGTCTTGGCAATGCGGTCTAATTCTTGAGTCTTTTGACTCAAATCGTCGCGATAAGCCATAAAGTTCTTGAGGTACCGCGATTGTTCCCGTGGTGGAAGATCCTTGACTTCCGATTCGGTTCTAGCCTTGAGCTTCAACTTGCTCTCCAAAAGTCGTTCAATCTTTTGGAGTGATGCGTCATTTTCAGCTTCACGAATAGCCGCTTCCCACTTTTGTCTAGCTTGAGACATATTATTACTAGCGGGTACGACACGCTTGACTTTATTTATGAGGGGTTGTCTCTTAGTAGATATCATCTTGCGCGCGTCATCAAATATTGTTTTGTTCTTTGAATCATTCCACCGCTTCATGAGAGTTTTAAGATTGGAACCGGAGACACCAATCTTCTTGAGTTTTGTCTCCACACCGCCGCGAATGCGGATAGCGTCTTCTTTTCTCTCTTTGTTGAGAGCTTGAGCGTTGGCTAACACCTTCCGATCACCATTGGTAGCCAAACGGTTCATAAACTTCTTACGGTTCTCCCGTTGAAGAGAGGTAAGACTTTGAAGTTTGGTAGCGACGCGTTTTGTTTGAAGATTCCGAGTTCTTTTCTTGGCCTCCTCCATCTTCTTTTTGGCTTCTTCAGCTTTCTTCTTATCTTCAATCATCTTCTTTTCCATTTCTTCCTTCTTCTTCCTCTCCTGGTTGAGAGCTTGAGCGTTAGACACAACCTTCTGAGCTCCATTTGTGGAGAGTCTATTCATAAACTTCTTACGGTTTTCGCGTTCAAGTGATGTGAGACCTTGGAGTTTAGCAGCCACATTCTTCATTTCCTGTTCTTTGAGTTTCTTAATCCGCAATGCCTCGGCATTCTTCCTCTTTTGAGCTTCTTCTGCGATGCGCTTCTTTTCCGCTTCAAGTTTTCGCGCACTCTCCTCTTCCCTCTTGATCTTCTTTCTCTCGTCATTGAGTGCCACGGCATTAGAGACAACTTTTTGTGGTCCATTCTTGTTGAGACGCCCCATAAACATCTTTCGGTTATTTCGTGTGAGATCCGTTAGAGTTCGTAGAGATTCTGCCACATTTTTAGTCATTTTATTCTTAGCCTTTCGGGCATCTTTTCTATTTGCATTGAGCTTTTCAGCTTCTTTGAGGACATCACCCGCCGATTCCCTCTTAAGTCTATTTTTGAAGACGGCTCGTTCGTCAGCCGTTACATTTGATAGCTTTTTGAGTTTAGCTTCGGTGTTCTTAATCAATTTTTCAACCTCAACCTTTTGTGCCGCAACATTTGCATTCACAAGACCCTTGATTGGCGACACGTTCACATGGGGTGTATTGAGCTGTTTGAGGTACACATTCTTTTTGAATTGTGGGATGGAAGCCTTTCTCACATAGTTTCTCACGGCATCCTTGTCCTTTTCATTATCAGCATTCTTTGCTTTTGATACAGCGATCAAATCATCAATGAGAGCCTTTCCATTTTTGAAATCCGACATGTATTCTTCCATCTCTTTACTTGTGAGGTGC
>Ga0228615_1001994_pt1 | contig 10000 bp, 5 predicted proteins | sample 16DmetaG_FD_190530 | JGI IMG/M metagenome (GOLD analysis project Ga0228615, IMG submission 190530) | Seawater microbial communities from Monterey Bay, California, United States - 16D | ecosystem: Environmental > Aquatic > Marine > Coastal | place: USA: California | collected 2016-10-17
TAATTGGGGCTTTGTATCTGGAAAGACAAATACCATTTATCCCTGGAAAAGTTGGGACTCAACTTATACAGGTCCACCAATTAAATGGCATCACGATATTTTTTATCAAAATGGAGAACCATTTTCAAATGATGAAATTGAGTTAATCAAAAATTTAACTTCACAGGCAAATAAATAAATCAAAAATGAAAAAACAGCAATATTTCACCAATAAAATATTAGGACTATTATTAGTCATTGTAGCGATAAATTTTTCTTGTAAATCAAACCTTGAAATAAATCAAGGATTGGAGCTTCCATATGTTTTTTCTGATAGCATGGTTTTACAACAAATGTTTGATACTGCTTTCTGGGGTAAATCTAAGCCCGGAGAAACTGTTACTGTTAAGGGAAGTTGGGGTGAAGAAACGTCAACACAATCAAATCAAAACGGAGACTGGGAACTTAAGCTTTCAACGATAAAAGCTGGTGGCCCTCATACTGTAACTATTCAAACATCTAACAATAGTATTTTATTAAATGATATTATGATTGGTGAGGTGTGGTTATCCTCTGGGCAGTCGAATATGGAATGGAAAATGAATCAATGCGCTAATTGTATTGATAACCAAGATGAAGAAATTTCTAAAGTAAATAATAATGAAATAAGAATGTTTACTGTTCCGATGGATTTATCAGGTGAACTTATTAAAAAAAGTAAATGGTTAGTTGCTAATCCAAAAAATGCAGAAGGATTTAGTGCTGCCGCATATTATTTTGCTAGAAAACTTAATAAAGAACTTAAAATTCCAGTAGGAATTGTAAATACAAGTTGGGGTGGAACTAGAGTAGAAGCATGGACAAGCAATCGTAAGCTCATGTCGATTCCAGCCACAAAGGATAAAGTCCCAGAAGAACAGAATTACGATTTATTACAAATAGAATTTAAAAGATTAAATGACTCTATTAAACTTGCCGTTCAAAATAAATTTGGATTTAAAACAGTTGAAATTCCAAAATGGACTGAAGATAAAACATTATGGGGATCATACGAGAAAGAGTGGTCTAGCCTTGATATTGAAGATAAAGAGTTTAGAAAAGTTGATTTTGATGATTCTAACTGGAATCAATGGGATTCTAAGATTATCGATTATTCAAATACTGATTATCAATCAGAGGGTAGATTTGAAAGTGCTTTTGAAGAATCAAACAAACTCTTATCCGATGGAATAATATGGTTTAGGACAAAAATAATGATCGATGATATAAGTGAAGACTATCAATTAGTTGTTGAAAAAGGAATTGATGACTCTGATCAGACCTATTTTAATGGTGAACTCATAGGTAATACTTTTGCATGGTCAAGGAAAAGAAGCTATAATATCCCCAAAGAATTATTAGTAAAAGGAGAAAATATTCTTGCAGTAAGAATCTCTGATTTAACAGGTGGGGGAGGGTTTAACAGCCCTGTAATCATTAAAAACTCAAAGATTAGAAAACAATTAGTTTTTTCTGAATTTAAATTTAAACATCATGCATTTATAGTTAATTCAAATTTTATATTAATTCATAATTTATCTCAAGAGGAACTGATAAAAAAGAGTTCATACTTAAACGAAAATATACCAGAGGGTTTTCCCGTTAATGATCCAAATAGTTATTCCGCTTTATTTAAAAAAATGCTAACACCTGTGATACCATATTCTATAAAGGGTGCTATATGGTATCAAGGAGAGTCTAATGTCGATAATAATTATGAATATCAGGAACTATTTACAGGTATGATAGAAGACTGGAGAGAAAACTGGGGATATGATTTTTCATTTTATTATGCTCAAATTGCTCCATTTGAATATACTCCATCTCAAGAATCCCACAAATTAAGAGAAGCTCAGAGAAAGACTTTAAAAACTACCAGTAAAACAGGAATGGCAGTACTTATGGATATTGGGGAAGAAGGAGATATTCATCCCCATAACAAGCAAGACGTAGGAAAAAGACTAGCCCTTTTGGCATTAAACAAAGATTATGAATTTGATATCTTATCCTCAGGACCACTTTATAAGAGTATTGAAATTTTTAAAAATTACATTGAGATTGATTTTGAAAGTAAAGGGAGTGGATTAATGTCTAATGGTGTTTTAAAGGAATTTGAAATAGCAGGAGACGACATGATTTTTAAAACAGCTAAAGCAGAAATAATTGATAATAAAATAAGAGTTTCTTCCAATAAAGTTAAGTATCCAAAACATGTGAGATATGGATGGAAAAATTGGACTGTAGGAACTCTTTTTAATAAAGAAGGATTACCGGCATCCTCGTTTTCTTCAAATTAAAATCATGAAAAAATATTTTTTAAAAACTATAGTGCTTTATCTAACTTCTATTTCTCTATTGAATAGTCAAATAATTAATTCTGATAAAATAGAGGAGACAATAATAAAAAAGTTTCAAAAAAAACTTATCGATGATGGTGAGGCAGGAGGAAATGTAGTATTGGTTCATAAGAATGGAAAAAAAATCTACCACCATATTCAAAACTCTTATAAAAAGGGAGACAAATTAATTACAGATCAAACACTTTTTCCAATTTGGTCAATGTCTAAACCTATAACAACTATTGCAGTCCTTATTTTAAGAGAAAAAAACTTATTAAAATTTGACGATCCTGTTTCTAAATATATACCCTCATATGCAAATTTGAAATGTAAGTCAGTTAATGGAATAGTCGATTGCAAAAATGAGCTCAAGGTTATTCATCTTCTTAACCATACATCAGGTTTTATTTATTACGATGACTTTATGCTCGATGCAATTAGATCTGAAAATTTAGATCAATTAATGGAAAAGATAAGGGAGGAGCCACTTGAGTTTGAGCCTGGAAAACAATATAGATATGGTTTAAATCAAGATATTCTTGGTAAAGTTGTAGAGTCAGCTTCAGGAATGTCATTTTATTTATTTTTAAAAAAATACATATTTGACCCTCTTGAAATGAAAAACACTAAATTTTTTATTAATCAGGAAGAAAAAAAATTACTTCAACCTTTATTTGTTAAAAATGAATCTATTGAAGGATTTAATCATACTGGGATTACAGGAATAAATGATTTAATTACCTACGATATGGAATATAAAATTGAATTAGGTAGTCTTGGATTAATTTCCACAGTTGCAGACTACTCTAATTTTTGTTCTATGCTATTAAACTTTGGTAAATTTAAAAATAAGACTATACTTTCATCAAAAAGTATTTCTGAACTAATTAAAAAATACGCAGATGGGCCACATGCAGGTGATATAGATTTCCCTGGAGTATACAACGGATTAGGAGTTTATGTATTAGATGACCCATCCCAAATGGATTTTAAAGCCCCTAAAGGGTTATATGGCCATGGAGGCTACCAAAGTACGGAGTTTTTTATAGATCCAAAAAATAAGATATATGGTGTTTTTTTAAATCGAACACTTACGAAATACAATCATAGGTATAATTTTATAAAAAGTGTATATGACTCTTTTTAAAGAGGAAAAGTTTGGCTAAATTCAAAAAAATGAAAAAGGCATTATTTTACTTGACGTTTTTAATTTTAATTACCTCATGTCAAACCAGACAAAATGTTGACTTTAATACACAAATAAAACCTATAATAAACAAAAAGTGTATTTCTTGTCATGGAGGGGTAAAGCAATCAGCTGGTTTTAGTTTGTTATTTAAGGACGAGGCTTTAGGTAATACAGATGAGGGATCGCCAGCCATAATTCCTGGAAATGCAAATAAAAGTCGGATGATTAAAAGGTTTCATGAGAATGACCCTCAACTAAGAATGCCCTTTGAAAACCCACCCTTATCAAAAGATGAAATTGACCTTTTTACAAAATGGATTAATCAAGGAGCTAATTGGGGAACCCATTGGGCATATATACCTCCTGAAAAATCTGAAATCCCAAAAGTTGGTAAATCATTTGATAAATTGGGTTTTTTAAAAAACCCAATAGATAATTTTATAGCAGCTCAATTAGAAGATAAAAAATTGGTTCCTAATGGAAAAGCAGATAAAAATATTCTAGCAAGAAGAGTCGCACTTGATATAACTGGCTTACCTCCTAATATTGACCTTTTTGAAAATTTTATTAGTGGAAATATTGCATACGAAAAATATGTAGATAAACTTTTAGAATCAAAAAGTTATGGAGAAAAATGGGCATCTTGGTGGTTAGATCTGGCCAGGTATGCTGACTCTAGAGGTTACGAAGGGGATGGCGATAGAATTATTTGGAAATATCGTGATTGGGTTATAAAAGCTTTGAATAATGATATTCCATTTGACCAATTTACAATTGAACAACTAGCTGGAGATTTACTTGAAGATCCAACACCTGATAATTACATAGCCACCGCTTTTAACAGGAATACTATGAATAATGATGAAGGTGGAACAGATAATGAAGAGTTCAGAACTGCCGCAATTATCGATAGGGTAAACACCACTTTTGATGCATTTCAAAGTACAACAATGAGTTGTGTTCAATGTCATTCACACCCATATGACCCTATAAAACATGATGATTATTATAAGCTCTTAGCTTTTTTTAATAATACAAAAGATTCCGATCAGCCCGTTGATGAAAGTCCAGTTTATATTTCCTATGATAAGTCAGAGGAGGAAAAAATCAAAAGGGTTCTTGATTGGATTAAAACTAACGGGAATATTGAAGTTTATAATAGATATGAGAATCTTTTTTACAAATATCAACCTCAATACCAAGCTAACTGGGCTGTAGATTTTGTTAATGGAACATTGATTAATAAAAACAACTCCTTATTTCTTAGAAATAATGGTTCCGCAATATTAAAAGACGTTCACACCCAAGAAAGTAGCAGTATTATTATGAATTATGTGAGCGATGCTCCTGGTACAATTGTAAAAATTAGAGAGGGCTCTTCAAAGGGGAGGATTTTAACTGAATTTACCATTTCTGAAATGAACTGGAAGAAAAATGGAGAATCATATAGAAAAGAAATACTAATTTTACCCTTTAAAAAAATAGCTGGTAAAATAGATTTATTTATTGAGGCTTATGATCCTTTTAGTGATGTTAGGGAATATTCTCCACCCTCTTCAGGTGTAATAGGATTTGATACAGCTAAACCTCTTGTATATTTTGACTGGTTTTCTTTTGCCCCTGATCTCCCAGGAAAAGGCAAAAGAGGATATTCTTTAATCAAAAAATATGTAAATGAAATATTGACTACTACCAATATAGTCAAAACCCCTATTATGATTGAAAATGAGGATTATCACTATCGCTCAACATATGTTTTTGATAGAGGTAATTGGCTTCAACCCACAAAAGAAGTAAAACCAGATGTGCCAAAAAGTCTAAATTCCTGGAAACCAGAATGGGGAAAAAATAGACTTGGATTCGCTCAATGGATTGTAGATAGAGAGAATTCTTTAACCTCAAGGACAGTAGTTAATAGAATTTGGAATCAGATTTTTGGTAGAGGAATAGTTTCAACCATAGAAGACATGGGAACTCAGTCCGAACCTCCTAGCCATCCTGCTCTTCTTGATTGGATGTCTGTTCATTTAATGGAGGATCAAAAATGGAGCTTAAAGAGTTTAATTAGATCAATTGTGCTATCTGGAACATATCAGCAAAATTCAACTATTAATGAAAATAATTATCAAAAAGACCCACAAAATATTTATTATGCCAGAGGCACTAAATTAAGATTGAAAGCAGAAGAAGTAAGAGATCAGGCATTAGCAGTTTCTGGTCTTTTGGTTCCAAAAATGGGAGGTCCTGCTGTAAAACCCCCACAGCCAAAAGGATTTGGTAAGCATGCATATGGTGGATCATGGATTGATAGTGAAGGTGAAGATAGATATAGGAGGGCAGTTTATACATATTTAAAGAGAACGATGACCTATCCTTCTTTTCTGGTTTTTGATGCTGGAACTAGAGAAGTTTGTTTAGTAAATAGAATTTCTACTAATACACCATTGCAAGCACTAATTACAATGAATGATCCTGTTTATGTTGAGGCGGCGTATCATTTAGCTAAAAGTAACTTAAATAAAGAGAATATAGAAGATGCAATAAAGGCTATATATGAAAAGGCAACATATAAAAAGATAAACAATGTTAAACTTCAAAGTCTAGTAACTCTATATAATAATGCAATAAATCAATATGAAGATGACCCTGAAAGCTTAAAACAATTTTTAGATATAGAAGATACTGACAAGCATCATGCTGGTTTAACGATAGTTGCAAATGCAATAATGAATTTAGATGAATTCTTAACTCATGCTTAATTATGGATAAAAAAATAAAACTATTTAACGAGTTTTTATTAAAAAATGCCTCGGTTAACAGTAGACGACATTTTTTAAAAAACTGTACATTAGGAATGGGCGGAATAGCTTTGAGCAATTTTTTGAGTGCTTGTAATTCAGAAAATAATTTATTAAAAAATACTAGCTCATTAAATCCTCTTGCTCCAGCCTCTCCACCTAATTTAGGGAAAGTAAAAAGTGTAATATATCTACATATGGTAGGTGCCCCCTCTCAATTGGAATTATTTGACTACAAACCAGAATTACATAAACTTCATAATAAGCCTTGTCCAGATTCACTTTTAAAAGGGAAAAAATTTGCATTTATAGAAGGGGTGCCAAAAATGTTAGGTCCTCAAGCAGAATTTAAAAAACATGGAGATTCAGGAAATTATGTTTCCAATAATTTACCTTATTTTCAAAAAATAATAGATGAGGTTAGCTTTTTAAAAGCTGTTCATACAGACCAATTTAATCATGGTCCGGCACAACTCTTTATGCATACTGGAAGCCCTCGTCTTGGTAGGCCAAGTATCGGGTCTTGGGCAACATATGGTCTTGGATCTGATAATCAAGACCTTCCAGGATTTATGGTATTAACTTCTGGAGGAGGAACCCCTGATGGTGGTAAAAGCTTGTGGGGTAGTGGCTTTTTACCATCTGTTTATCAAGGAGTTCAATGCCGATCGAAAGGTGATCCTGTTTTATATCTTAATGATCCTAAAGGAATTTCAAGAAATTTAAAGAGAGATTTAATTAACTCAATTAATGAAATTAACTCTGATGAATATAATAACTATAAGGATCCTGAAATACTTACAAGAATCAGTCAGTACGAAATGGCATATAGAATGCAAATTGCAGTTCCAGAAGTAATGAATATAAATGATGAACCCGATAAAATAAAAGAAATGTACGGAGTAACACCAGGGGAAGAATCATTTGCCAATAATTGTCTTTTGGCTAGAAAAATGGTTTCAAAGGGTGTTCGTTTTGTCCAACTTTACGATTGGGGATGGGACAGTCATGGAGATAATGAGGAAAATGGTTTAATGCATGGATTTAAAAGAAAATGTCAACAAATTGATCGTCCAATAGCAGCATTAATATTAGATTTAAAACAGCGAGGTTTATTAGACGAAACATTAGTTGTTTGGGGGGGTGAATTTGGAAGAACTCCCATGCAAGAAAACAGAAGCGGGGTTCAAAATGCTTATACAGGAAGAGACCACCACGGTGATGCTTTTACCATGTGGATGGCCGGTGGAGGTATAAAAAAAGGAGCAGTATATGGTGAAACTGACGAATTTGGATATAAACCCACTAGCGGGAGGGTTTCCGTTCATGATATTCAAGCCACAATACTTCATCTTCTTGGATTTGATCATGAAGAATTTACTTATGATTTTCAAGGTAGGCCATTCAGACTTACCGATGTTGAGGGAGAAATTATTCGAGAAATCTTAGCATAATTAATTACCTATGAAGAATTTATTTTTGTCATTTATATTTTCTTTTTTTCTTATAGGTAAAGGATACGCACAAAATCAAACATTATTTTTTCAAACAGATTGGGGATATAATGGTAGTGTAGAAGAGTTTATTGAAAAAGCAAAAATTTTTGGATATGATGGTATAGAAACTTGGTTACCTATTGACTCTAAAAAACAAGATATAATTTCAATGGCATTGAAAAAATTTGACATGAAAGTCATTTTTTTATGTGGAACTAATAATAGTTTGCCCTTTAAAGAAAGTCTTCAAGAATATAAAAGCTATCTTCAAAAAGCTATAGATCAAAAGCCACTAGCAATTAACTCTCATACTGGAAGTGATTTTTTAAGTTTTGAACAGAATATGGCATTTATTAGCGCAGCAAATAAACTTAGTATAGCTTCTAATATTCCGATATATCATGAAACTCATAGGGGACGTTTTAGTTATTCTCTTCCGGAAACCAATAAATACTTAGAAAAAAATAGCAACCTGAAGCTCACACTTGATATTAGTCATTGGATGGTTGTTCATGAATCTCTATTAAAAAATAGAGAAAACTTACTGGAACAAGTAGTTTTTAATAGTGATCACATTCATGCTAGAGTTGGATTTGAAGAAGGACCACAGGTAAATGATCCATCAGCACCTGAATGGAAGACAGCTCTAAATAGACATTTAGATATTTGGGAAGCTGTAATTCAGAAAAAATGGAATGAAGAAAAAATAGTTACAATAACTACCGAATTTGGACCACCAAACTATATGCCGACTATTCCATTTACAGAAAAGCCGCTGAGTGATCAATGGGAAAACAATATATTCATTATGAATATGTTAAAGAAAAGAATAAAAAAAATGAATTAATATGATTGATGATTTATTGATTTTATTAGGTCGTTTTCATCCCCTTATTATTCATTTACCTATTGGATTTATTGTACTGGGCGTTTTAATTGAACTGAACAAAAATAACCTTAAGTGGTCAAAAGAGGCTTTACAATTTATTTTCTTTTGGGCCAGTTTAAGTGGTATTTTTTCAATAATAACTGGCTATTTCCAATATCAAAAAGAAGGTTATTTATGGGAAACTATTCAAGGTCATTTAATTGCAGGAATTTTAACTGTTATTTTGTCATTTACTTTTTATTTATATCTAAAAAGAAATTTAGTTTTCAAATCAATAAAAACAAGATTTTTCACCTTTGGCCATATTTTATTGTTAACTATAACGGGACATTTAGGTGGCAATATCACTCACGGGGAAGATCACCTAACAGAACCCTTTAATAATTTAGTTGGGATAAGTTCTTCAATAGAAGAAAATGCCATTAGGTATTATGACGATTTTGCCGAAAAACCAGTATTTACAAGTTTAATTCAACCTCTCTTAGATGATAAATGTGTTAAATGTCACAATGATAAAAAGTCAAAAGGTGGACTGAAGATGCATAATATAGAATCATTGAAACAAGGGGGGAAAAGTGGATATGTATTAAACTTTGAGAATCCTGAGCTTAGCGAAATATTTATTCGAATTCATTTACCAAAAGAAGAAAAAAAACACATGCCTCCTTCTTCAGGAAAACAATTTTCCAGAGAAGAGATAAATGTTCTAAGCCAATGGATAAATCAAGGGAGTTCATTCAGTCAAAAATTGAATGAATTTAATATTGATGACAATCTTGTAAGTTATTTTTTTACAACAGAAATGCCATTTTACCCTGAATCCGATCTGCCTCTTCCAAATAATGATTTAATTAAAACTATTCAATCAAAAAATATTTTGATCTTACCAATAAATAAAGGATCGAATTTATTTTCAATCAGTTTGATCAATTATCCAGACTTTAGTGATGGAGACCTATCAATTTTTAACCAAATTAAAGACAACATAGTAAACCTTGATTTAAGCAATAGTGAGGTAACAGATTCTATTTTTCCAATTTTAAAATCATATTCTAATCTTACTGTTCTTAAATTAAGTAATACAAAAATAACGGGCAATTTAATAAACCAATTATCATTACTTCCTAATTTAAAACGATTATATCTTGTAAATACTTCATTTCAAGAAGAATTCATTGGAGATCTGTTAAAGTTGAAAAATCTTGAGAATGTTTACTTATTTCAAGAAAAAAATCCATTGAAAACATCATCTATAATACCAATGGAAAAGT
>Ga0228615_1001997_pt1 | contig 9980 bp, 9 predicted proteins | sample 16DmetaG_FD_190530 | JGI IMG/M metagenome (GOLD analysis project Ga0228615, IMG submission 190530) | Seawater microbial communities from Monterey Bay, California, United States - 16D | ecosystem: Environmental > Aquatic > Marine > Coastal | place: USA: California | collected 2016-10-17
AAATTAAATAAACGATTTAGATCCTATCAAGAGCAATAAATCTCATTAACAAAAAAATATTTAAGCTAGTAATAATTTAAAAATTTCTATCAAAAAGGGATTTAATTTGATGTTAATATAGGTGAGATGATTTTGTGAAAGATAAAATTATTTATAGTTAGTGAACCTAGATTGAGTATTTTTTTGAAACAAATAATTTATATTTTACTTCAAACTTTAACTTAAATTGAATTAAAAAAATTAATATTTAAAATTCAATTGTATTTGCAAGTTTCTGCCAAGGTCTGCTGAATAAAATCTCATTCTGTTTAGATAGTCACGGAATTCAGTGTTTGTGAGGTTTTGAACAATCATTCGGATTTGACTTTTTGTATTTTTGTTGGTTTTCAAATTTATTGATAAGTAGATGTCTAATCTTTGAAATCCAGGAGGTGGAGTGCTAATATCAATAGGTTGACTCACAATCTGACCTTCTTGTATTAAATCAAACTGAAAATTTGAATCTGGATATCTATTTTGAGTAGCATTTAAATGATTAACAATTTCGATATCCCATTTTCCCCTCTTGGGAATAAACTTTAATTTTTGGAAAGTATTTAACGGAGGTATTAAGATCAAAGGATTATTTTTTAAAAGGTCCTGCGCATAAGTATAAGAAATTCCAAAATCAAATTTTAATTGGCTATTAATATTATACGATGAACTAAAATCAGTTCCAACTAAAAAAACATCTGTGGCGTTATACTCCCAAACTGGGAAAGCTCCTCTAATTGTTTGTTTAAGACCTGTTGGCTCTATATATATATAATTGAATGACTTGGAAACAAAAGGCTCGAAACTCCAAATTAAATTGCCTTCTTCTTTTAAAAAGCTAAACAATAATTTGTGACTAATTTCTTTTTGTAAAGAAAGACTTCCGTATTCAATTGCTGCTATACTGTGGTGTAATCCATCACTAAATAATTCTGAAGCATTAGGAGCTCGTTGGGATAGGATATAAGAGGCATTAATTTTAAAATGATCGTTTATTTTTGAAGAGATTCCAGTTTGAGCAGAAAAATTTAAATAATTCAATCTTGGATTTGTTAATATTTGATTTCCATAATTTTGCATCTCAAAACTACTATATTGTGTAGCATAATTTTTTTCTTCCCAAACGGACAAATCATAAAATTTTTTGGCATCAATATGGATATGGTCTATTCGTAATCCATATTCCCACAAGAAAGAGTTATTCATTTGAAAATTTCCCAAAAAATACAAACCTGTTTCGTATTTTAAATAGTCTGGAATCAACCTTTTTATACCAGTGTTTGGATTAGAAAAGTTATCTTGAATTAGACTATTGATGCCAAATTCAAAATTCCACTCATTTAAATTAATTCCAGACAAACTCCCTGCTATATTATGCGTTTTTAGTAACAAATCAATAGCTGGAATTTCTGTTCGACCCCCTCTTCGAATGTCAAACTCTTTTCTTCTGTTAGCTTGAAAGTTATATCCAAATTCTAGCTTGGTTTGGTTTTTAAATAATTTGAAATAATTAAATAATATTTTTTGATGTTTCCCCTTTTGTTTAGGGGCATTAATAAAATATGTAAAGCTTTCTATTAATCTTGGTTCATTTGAATTTAAAGCAAAAAATAAATCCTCAATATTTCCTATATGAGCTGATTTCAAAATTGCGGTTTCAATATTATAATTAGAATAGTTTAGATTCCATCCATGGGTAATTTTATCTTTTCCCAACTTTATTGAGAAATCAGCTTCTTCTAGTCCTGTATTAGAAAGTATATAGTTGGGTGCATGAAAATCTCCAAAGCGTTTTACTGTAAGTTGACCATTAATATTGAATCCGTTTGAATATGTTTTTTCTAATCTGGATGAAATTTTTCCTCCTTTCCCGTTAGATTCTAAAATCAAACTTGAATTCCCAAAAAGTGAATCTTTTTGCTTTTTCCTGCTCGAACTTAAAATAATTAATCCTCCAGGAGTATCTCCTCCATATTTAAGCGCGGCAGCACCTTTAATTAGTTGAATGGTTTCAAAAGAATTGAAATCGATATTTGGAGCATGATCAGGACCCCACTCTTGATCATATTGTCTAAAATTATCGGTTACGATCCCAACCCTACTTCCATACATTCCATGAATTACTGGTTTGGCTATACCATTTCCTGTTTTTAAAACTGAAGCCCCTGAAATATAATTCAAAGCTTCAACCATGGTATTGCTTCCGTATTTATTTATTTGACTTATATCAAAACTAACTTCTTGAACGGACTTTCTTAGTTTAAAGATTTTTTTTTCAGAGAGGATAATTTCTTCCAGCTCATTAATGTGATGTTCTAAATTAAAATTGCTTGTAAGGCTCGTTTCAATTTTAATCTTTTTTTTAATTGTCTCGCAAAGCGGGTGTTGAATGGTTAATTCATAATTACCAGGGCAGAGCCCATTTATTTTGTATTTACCATTAAAATCAGTTTGTGAAAAAAAATTGGTGCCCTCAATTTTCACGAGAGCACCAATAATTTGTGAACCATCATGTAGGTCACTAATTTTTCCATCTATGGATAGAAAACACGATTGTGCATTAATCAAATTTAAACAACTTAAAAAAAGACAGTTAATTTGAAAAAAAAATCGAAACATTAATCGGTGACTACTATTGGTATATCAATCGCTACATCGTTAAATCCTCCCATTGCCTCTCTAGTTGTAGCATCAAAGTTGGTAGGTTGATGAATTAAGTAGACACGAGAAATTCCAGATCCAGTTGAACTAGCATTCCAAATACTTTTTATGAGAACACCTCTACTACCGACTTTGATATCATCGCTAGCTGAACTAACATTAACTGATACATCTGCAAAATCATAAAAGACTTGATGTTCGTCAGCTTCTTCAATTACTTCTAAAGTAACATTTTCTATATCATTAGGGTCACTTGAATTCAAAAATGAAATCTCAACAGTATAATCATTGTTAGCTATAAGATTTATTGATTCTGTATTTTGTTCACTTACATCCCAATCTATAGTTTGACTTGATCCATCAGATGATTGAATTTCCATAATGACATTCGATATGTATTCTTGTTGATTTATTTCAGCTGGATCATCTTTGCTGCATGAGTGGATTAAAATCATGGCTAAGACAATAAATTTAATTTTAAATAAAATCTGAATATTTTTCATTTGATTTTTTTAATTTATTTTAATAAAGCCGGAGGGCCATGTAAACGTAAAGCTTTCATGGCCCTTGGCAGTTAATTTAAATGCTTAAAGTTATTTGGATTTAAGCCAAATTTTGACTATCATCAATTAAAATTGCTGAATGGTCATGTCCGTCATGATCATCATGATCATCTTCTTTTTCGCATGAAACAACAGCTAATGATGTGAAGGCAAATAATAATAATAAATATTTTTTCATTGTATAAAAATTAAGGTTGATAAATTACTTTTATTAATTAGTGACATAAGTTTCTTATGTCGAGAGAAATTTTAATAAAAATGAAGGCGGTCCCCTTAATCTTAACTTGTAAAATCTTTGTTTTTCTAAACAAAGTCTGTAATTATCGTATGCAGTCTTAAAACTTATCTTTATGAAAAATGTAGAATAGTTTTTGCAATATTCAATCAAAGGCTGAAAATAGTAATCTAGTACATCGTTGTGAATTGAACTAGAGTGAAGATGTGTTGTGCTGTGTTCACAGTCCTTTTGACTAGAGTGGAACTCATAGCTGTGTAGTGTCTTTAGTACCGGAGGTATCACAAAAAATAACAGCAAGCCCAAGGCTAATAACCTGTAATGCAGCGGTGCTATTTTATTGTAAAAATTCACTATTGTAATCTTCGGATTTTAATATTTCTGTAGGATATAACCCCTGGATGATCTTGAAGACAAAGATGTCCTTCTTGATATTTTCCAAAGCCTTCCATATTGACAAATTTACTGTTTTCCACCATAGTATCCCAATCTGGTCCGTGTAAAGGAAATCGATTAATTTCCTCTCCATTGTGAATTACCGTTCCTTTGTTATCATCCTGATTGATAGTGATATGATAAGAATTCCACTCTCCAGCTTTTTTTGCCATTACTCGATCTGGAGCAATCATGTCATAAAGTGATGCAGTTGTATGTATTTGATTTTTAGTATCACCTTTATATATCTCCGCATCTATGATTTGAATTTCTGGTCCTGTTACGTAGGGATGTTCATATTTATAATTTTCACTAACCCCCCACATGAATCCGCTATTTGAATTAGGAGATAATTTCCATTCAAACATAATTTCAAAATTACGGAATTTCTCATCGGTGATTAAGCTTTTATTTCCTTTACCTTTTGCTGCTTCAGAATTAAAAGTAAATACACCATCGGCTACTGACCAACCTGATTTTTCACCAGATTCGTTTTGAAAAATATGCCATCCACTCAGTGAGTTTGAGCTGCTAAGGCTCATCCATTCGTTTTTTTGAACTTCAGTTACCTCTGGACTTTTTTCTATATCTTTTTTTGGGGTGTTTTGACAACTCAATGTCAAAACTGATACACAAAGACTAAGGAATATAAACTTTCTATACATGATGCAATAAATTTATTAAATGTATGAAAATTTAGGGATATTTAAAGTGAACTACCCTTAAATCAGGCTCCTTTTAAAGCTTTTAATTTCGTCGTGAGTTCTGGCACAACTTCAAAAGCATCGCCCACTACTCCGTAGTCAGCAGCTTTAAAAAATGGAGCCTCAGGATCACTATTAATCACAACTTTAACTTTAGAGGAATTTATACCTGCTAAATGCTGTATGGCTCCCGATACACCTATTGCTATATATAAATTTGAAGCAACTGGCTTACCTGTTTGACCTACATGCTCACTATGAGGACGCCAACCCATGTCGGAAACAGGCTTGGAACAGGCAGTAGCTGCTCCTAGCACATTCGCCAAATCTTCTATTAAATGCCAGTTTTCAGGCCCCTTTAAACCTCTTCCACCTGAAACAACAATATCGGCATCCGCAATACACCTTATCCGAAGCTTGCTCTACTGTCATCACTTCTAATGAAGAGGTAGAAGATGAGTACGTTCCTTCAAATTGTGCTGCCTCGACTACTTTTTCGTGTATTCCAAAGGAATTAGAGGAGAGTGAAATAACAACTTTATCTTTTTTTGAAATACTGTGATTGAACGCTTTATTGCTAAAACAGGAACGTTTTACTTCAACAGGACCATAAGCTGTGGGGAGTCCAACGACATTTGAAAAATAGGTAGCTTCAAATTTTATAGCGGTTAGAGGGCCTATAAAACGACCGTTTGCAGACCCACTTACAATCAGTAAGTCAGCGGCTTCAGCCATAGCTATATCTACCATAGTACTGCTGTAGCGTTCTGCATTAAAATAAATATCTCCAGCTGTGGGGATAACAAATACCTTGTCAACTCCATACCCAGCCAGGTGCAAACTGTCCTCTAAACCAAAACAAACCGCAATTAACGAAGTAGACTTAGCATCGGCAATAGCACGGCCATAAGATGCTACCTCTAAGCTTGACTTTTTTATTTCTTTATTTTGTGTTTCTATGTATACTAAAACAGACATTATTTCTAATATTTATATGGCGTTAGCTTCATTTTGTAACAGATCAATCAACTGATCTATATCCCCTGCATCAACAAGTTTTACGGGTCCTTTTGCTGGTGGCTTTTTGTATGACTTAATTGAACTAGAAGCCTCATACTCTATTGGAGTCAATACCTCTAGTGGCTTTTGTCTTGCCTGCATAATTCCTCTCATATTGGGAATAATCAAATCCTTTTCTTCAACCAAGCCCTTCTGTGCTCCTATTACTAAAGGAAGTTTTCCCTTAAGATTCTCTTTCCCTCCATCAATCTCTCTTTGCAAATGGATGCTATCTCCCTCTTTGTCAAGCTTAATACAGTTTGCCAAATAAGGCATTTCTAAATAATTAGCCAGCATAGCACCAACCATTCCACCATTGTAATCAATGGACTCTCTTCCAGTAATGACCAAATCAAAAGCTTCTTTTTCTGCATAAGCTGCAAGTTGAGATGCAACGTAAAAACCATCTTCAGCAAAGGCGTCTATTCGTACAGCATTGTCTGCTCCAATAGCCAGACATTTGCGTAAAATTGGCTCACAAGAAATATCTCCAACTGTGGCAACAGTTACCGAAGCCCCCTCTTGCTGCTGCAACCAAATAGCTCTAGTCAATCCAAACTCGTCGTTTGGATTGATGATATAAGTAACTCCCTGAGTATTTAAAGTACGATTTTCATCAGTAAAGTTGATTTTAGAAGTAGTATCTGGCACATTACTTATACAAACTAAGATTTTCATATACAGGGTATTTTATACGAAGCTAATAAAAAAAGTGACACGGTGTCATTTTTTTAAAAAAGAAAAAAATAGATTTCTAAAGATCAGCTGATTTTACCAATCTAAAACCAGTGTGTTGCAAGCCAGTATCAGGGGTTGACTTCATCCTAGATGCAACCCTATAACCCGAGCAATAAGTATCATTGCAGAGAAATGAACCTCCACGCATTACTTTTTGTTTCAGATAGGGTTGATAGGGGTCGTAAGGAACTTCAGGACCTTGTGGATTGATTGCTTTTTTTGGCTCCAAAGACTCATAGTAAGTGTAATCATACCAATCAGAACACCACTCCCAAACATTACCAGCCATGTCGAATAGTCCAAAAGGATTCGGTTCAAACGAGGCTACAGGAGCAGTATAAAAAAACTGATCTCTCAAGGTATTTTGGTAAGGAAAACTGCCCTCCCAAGAATTGGCTTTAGGTGCTCCTTCCGAAACGGATTCATTTCCCCAAGGATACTTGGCTTTCTTTTTTCCTCCACTAGCAGCCCATTCCCATTCGGCTTCTGTTGGCAATCTTTTCCCAACCCAAGCTGCATAGGCTTGGGCGTCATACCAAGAAATATGCACTACTGGATGATTCATTTTACCTTCTAAAGAACTTCCCTCACCTATTGGGTGCCGCCAACTGGCTTTCGGCTTCCATTGCCACCAAGCGCCAAAGTCGTTTAAATTCACAGGACCGTCTGTTGACTCAAAGACCAAAGAAGCTGCTTGAAGTAAAGAATCGTTTGGTTTAGGTGTATCAGGAGGTAATTCTTTTTTGAGTTCTTCCCAGTTGGGCTTTTTCTCTGCGGTAGTTATATAAGCCGTTGCATCGACAAATGCTTTAAATTCAGCATTGGTAACTTCGGTTTGATCCATCCAAAAAGCATCTACACCAACGCGATGAATGGGGGATTCGTCATCTCTGGCTTGATCACCCTCACTGCCCATTTGAAATTCTCCAGCTGGAATCAAAACCATGCCGTCTTTAACAACAGGCGGTGAACTGGTCTTTGCCTCATCACCACATTTGATCATAAAAAAGGGGGCTAAAATTCCTATAAAAAAACCTAAGCCTTTGTTTTTAAATGTATTGATTAAGTATATTCTCATACAATTCTTGTTTTCCACTTATTCGATCGGGGGCTTTCCCCCCTAGTGCAATTTTTGACAATTCATCCAAACCTAGATTTCCTTTTTCGAAGCGCTGCCCATCCCCCTTATCGAAAGAAGCATAACGCGCATTTCTTAGTTTTTCAAGACCTCCGTCATTCATTACTTTTTCAGCCGTGATTAAAGCACGAGCAAACACATCTGCCCCACCAATATGCGCATGAAATACATCTTCCAAATCAGTAGAATTTCTTCTAATTTTAGCATCAAAATTGATACCTCCTCCCTGGAGTCCTCCTGATCTAAGAAATACTAGCATGGCTTCAGTTACCTCATAAATATTTACCGGAAACTGGTCAGTATCCCAACCATTTTGGTTATCTCCTCGATTTGCATCTACACTGCCTAACATTCCTGCATTTGCTGCAACGGCTAATTCATGTTCAAAAGTATGTTGAGCAAGGGTAGCGTGATTTACCTCAATATTCAGTTTAAAGTCTTGATCCAAACCGTATTCTCTAAGAAATCCAATTGCAGTAGCTGCATCAAAATCGTATTGGTGCTTCATTGGTTCTGCAGGTTTAGGTTCTATAAAAAAGCTTCCTTTGAAACCCTTAGATCGAGCGTAATCTCTAGCCATGGTTAACATTTGTCCCATATGTTCTAATTCTCTTCCCATATCGGTATTTAACAAGGACATATAACCTTCTCTTCCACCCCAGAATACATAATTTTCACCGTCCAGTTTAATGGTAACATCCAATGCCATTTTAATTTGAGCTCCTGCTCGAGCAACTACATTGAAATCTGGATTGGTTGCTGCCCCATTCATATAGACAGGGTTGGAAAAGCAATTTGCAGTCCCCCAAAGCAATTTAACTCCTGAAGCCTGTTGCTTTTGGGCTACATAATCTGAAATAATTTGTAAGCGATTTTCATTTTCAGCTAGAGTTGGTGCTTCGTCGATTAAATCAACATCGTGAAAGCAAAAATAATCAAAGCCCAGTTTGGTAATTAATTCAAATGCTGCATCTGCTTTATCTTTAGCTCTCTGTATTGGATCAGCGGCTTGGTCCCACGAAAATTGTTGAGTTCCTGGTCCGAAAGGATCCCCTCCCTGACCACAAAAGCTATGCCAGTAAGCAATTGCAAATTTAAAATGTTCACGCATGGTTTTACCAGCAACAACTTGGTCTGGGTTATAATATTTGTAAGCAAAGGGGTTATCAGAATCTTTACCTTCGTATTGGATTCCCCCAATACCTTTATAATATTCTTTATCTCCTGCAGTAATCATAATGTTTAGTTTAATTTATCTAGTTTATTTTGCAATTCGATTTTCCATTTTTGGTATGCCAGTTTATAGACTTCATTTTCTTTGATCGGTTTGACCTCACTAATGCGGTCAATTGATGAAATACTTTGACTGTAATCCTCTAATCCTCCATGTTCTATAACTGCAGCTCGTGCTGCACCAACTGCTCCCGTTGTGTTGTAAATTTCGATTGGCTGACCAATCAAACTTGAAACAGTGTTCGCAAAAATTGAGGAGCGGAAAAGATTGTCATTTCCAGTCCGAACAACTTTAATATTTAATGCATCCTCTTGCATGATTTCCATACCATATGCAAAGGCAAAAGCAATCCCTTCTAAAGCGGAGCGAAATAGATGTCCTTGTTGATGCTGGTTTAAATTTAAATTTGAAAACTGAGCCCCAGGAGTCTTGTTGTAAAGCATGCGTTCGGCTCCATTTCCAAAGGGGAGATTAATCAGACCTTCACTTCCAACAGCTACTTTTTCAGCGAGATCATTCATGGTGTTGAAATCTGTATGGTTTGCCATTCTTCGCAACCAGCTGTATTGAATCCCTGCTCCATTTACGCAAAGTAGGGTACCTATCAACGAATTTTGAGCAGTGTAATTCACGTGTGCAAAGTGGTTTACCCTGTAGAATTCCTTAGAAGAATTTCGGTCTGAAACAGCAAACAAAACCCCTGAAGTTCCACCAGTAGCAGCAACTTCTCCAGGTTTAAGAATATTAAGTGCCAGAGCGTTATTGGGCTGATCACCAGCACGATATCTGATAGGAATCCCTTTAGGAAGTCCACTTTGAGCTGCACCCTCATCGGTGACCTTCCCTTGATTTTCAAAATTATTGACAAGTGGAGGAGTCAAATCGGGGTCTATGCCATAATGTTTCAACAACCAATTGGCAACCTTTTTCTCCTTAAAATCCCAGAGCATCCCTTCAGACAATCCGTTGATGGTAGTGGCTATTTCACCTGTTAATTTAAAAGCAATATAATCTCCTGGAAGCATATAGTACGCGACTTTGGAATAGAGTTCTGGTTCGTTTTCTTTTACCCATTTTAGTTTTGATGCAGTAAAATTCCCTGGTGCATTAAACAAATGAGCTCCGAATTTTGCTTCACCAATTTCTTCTGCGGCCTTTTCGCCTATATTCACCGCCCTAC
>Ga0228615_1001999_pt1 | contig 9979 bp, 10 predicted proteins | sample 16DmetaG_FD_190530 | JGI IMG/M metagenome (GOLD analysis project Ga0228615, IMG submission 190530) | Seawater microbial communities from Monterey Bay, California, United States - 16D | ecosystem: Environmental > Aquatic > Marine > Coastal | place: USA: California | collected 2016-10-17
TTGTTATCGCACCTTCAACATTAATTACTGCGATCTTATTGTTACTCTTAACTCCATCATTCTTATCATCAATTGTCGAAAGATAATCGTAAATTGATACACTATCAGGATACGCATATTTATCCTCATCTTCATTTGGAAATTGTTCATACATCCAAGATCTAATTTCTTCTGAAGTAACAATCATATCAACTAGACCTAGCTCTAAAGCAACTTCCGCACCCTCAGGATTATCAGTAAACATTAGCCATGCATTGTCTCCATAATTTTGCAAAGTGCCTTCTGTAAGATTTCTTGCTGTTTCCATCATCCCTGTCATTTTTTCCCACATTGGGTTCGCAAACTCATTCCAGGCAAGTTTGTCGTTTTCAGACATTGAATCTCTTGTATATGGTTCAGGACCAGATTTAAAATCCCCAGCAGTAAAGACGTTATAATTAATTTTTAAGTTTTTATATAAATCTTTGTAGTACTCTCTTTTTCTTGAAAAACCAAAAGCAGAAACCTGCCCATACTCACTTATAAGGACTTCATTTGCTTGAGAGCTTATTAGATAAGAGTTATTTGAATAATTTTCAGCATACGCAATAACTCGCTTTTCATTATCTCTAATATTTTTTACAGCTTCAGCAATCTTAAAAGCTGACGACCAATACATACCAAGCTCAGAAACATTTACATAAACAGCTGCAAGATTTTCATCTGTTGCTGCATGTTCCAGAACATCAAGTAAATCTTGAAGTTCATGCTGTTCAACTTGGTCTCCACCACTTGCAATAATAGTTTCTATATCAAAACTACCTGATCCAGATACTTCTGAGTCGACAACAACACCAACAGGTTTGAACCAGAGAACTTTATCATTTGTATCAATCTTATCCTTGTTGCTAAATATTGATCCAATACCACCAAGAATTGAAAATGTTATGACTATTAATATTAATGCAGTAACTGAATTTATAATTATTTTTCTAGTTTTAGTTAGAAAATTATCAGCAGTGCTCCATATTGATTTTTTACCCGACATAAAGATTCTCCGTTAAGGTTGTCTATGATAAATGAGTATATTAATTATATAAAGGAAGCTTTACATATTCTTGCGTATATTTTTTGGTGCAAATATACATAGCACAAAAAAAATAACTATTAAAATTAATTCTAATAAATCAAATAGATATGGAGTAATTCCAAATACTCTTAAAGAAGATGACATAAAGAAAATTAGGAGAATAAAAGCAAAGCTTTGATAAGCCTTTATCGATAGCTTATTCGCAAAAGGTACGAAAGATAAAAAGGGTAGTGACCAAAAAATAAAAAAATACAACTCAGTTCTACCAGCTATGACAGTGAATAACTTTATAAGAATTAAAAAAATTATCAAAATATTCGTAAATGCTTTTAAGTTTTTATTGGTCATTAAGTTTGGTTATAAGTTTTGCAATTCTAAATCCTGTTAATTTTGCAATTTCATATTCATGCGGAGTTAATTTATTTGAGTTGTTATAACTTTCAACATGAGAAGGGCCATATGGTGTTCCTCCAGATTTCGTCTCATTGAGTTGACTTATTGAGTAGGGAGATCCAAGAATAATCATTCCATTATGAAGCATGTATGTTAATAAATTAAACTGAGTTATCTCTTGTCCGCCATGCATTGAACCTGTTGAAGTAAATACAATTCCCGGTTTATTCTCTAATGTATTTGTTGCCCATAGATCTCCTGTTGAATCTAAAAAATATTTCAAGGGGGAAGCCATTGATCCAAATCTTGTCGGAGAGCCTAACGCAAGACCACTGCAATTAATAAGGTCATCTTTTGTGCAGTATATTTCATCTTTTTCTGGAACATTAGGCTCGACACTTTCAGTTACCGTTGAAACTTTAGGCACTGTTCTTATTTTTACATTTAAGTTGCATTCTTCAGCTCCATCTGCAATTGCATGGGCAATATTTCTTACAGAGCCGCCTGCAGAATAAAAAAGAATTAGTAGATATTTATTTTCCATATTTAATTTTTAGCATATTATGTCAACAATGAAAGCTAAAATTATACCCTTGTTATGTCTTCTCGTTTTAATTGGTTGTCAAAAAAATGATATTGAAGTTTATAACGGAAAAAATACATCGATAGATAAGCTTAAAGGTCAGTGGATTGTTGTTAATTATTGGGCTGATTGGTGTGCTCCTTGCATTAAAGAGTTACCTGAATTATTTGAATTTGCAAAAGACAATCCAGACACAATTGTTTATGTTTTTAATTTTGATGAACTTGATGAAGAAGATTTAGCTCCTGTTGCTAAAAAATTTAAAATCTCTCTACCTTCGTTAATTTCTCACCCTCGAGAAATATGGGGTATTCAGACACCTCCAGCTGTTCCAGCTACATTTTTTATTAATCCAGAGGGTGTTGTGGTTGAATCCTTATTTAGACCTCAAACAAAAGATAGCTTAGATAATATTTTAAAGTCGATTAAACAAAGTATCTAAGAAGTTTTCTTGAAGCAAAGATTCCGGATTTATTCTATTTTTAGATAAATATACTGACCAATGAAGATGAGGGCCTGTAACCCTTCCAGTAGAACCAACTTTACCTATCTCATCTCCTTTATTCACAAAATCACCCAATTTCACATGAATTAAAGACATATGACTGTAAGAAGAAAGCAAACCATTGCCGTGATCAAGAATGAGATAATTTCCAGAGTAAAAAAAGTCTCCAACTAAAATAACTCTTCCCGATGAAGGTGCAATAATTGAAGTACCTTCAGCTGCTGCTATATCCAGAGCTAGATGAGGCGATCTAGGCTTCTCGTTGATATACCTTTGTTTACCATAGCGACTTGAAATTATTCCTTTTACTGGAGTTATAAATTGCAGAGATGGCTGCAAATCTATTGAGTAAGTATTTAAAGCTTGTTTAATTTGTTGAGATTCCTTAAATGTTCTTTCAGCATCTTTTTCACTTAAGTCAACCATTGATGAATTCAAGATAGTAATGCGTGATTCACCAAATTTTTTTTTATTTATTTTAATAGGTAAACAATACTTATTAACTATTGTTTCATTTTTTGAATAAGGGGCTGGAAGGATTGCATAATCGCTCCCTTCAAAATTTAATATGAGCTCACTATCAGCCTTAATCTTAGGACAATCATCAACTTTAATTGCAAATATTTCACCTGGATTTACGTTAAATGTGCCCAATAAATAAGATGAGGATAGACATAAACAAAAAACAAAAATTTTTTTATACATTTTTTATATTTTTAACTTCTATATCAATAAAACCTTCATTAAGTCTAGCCTCAATGACTTCACCAATTTCAACCTCCGATGAGGATTTAATAGAAATACCAGATTTGTTCTGAATTATAGAATATCCTCTTTCAAGAATTGATAGAGGATTTAAGATATATAAATTTTTATCTAATTCTTTTAATTTTGTACCTTTTTTAGAGAGGCTTAATTTGACTGATCTTATTAAAGATTTTTTGATATTATCTATTTTTGAATAATATTCTTGTAATAATGTTAGATGGCTTTTTTCTCTAAATCTAGAAATAGCTAAACTCAGTCTTTGTTGATTGCTTGAATAGCTTAATCTCATGTTTTGTTTTAGTTTTAGCTCATAGTTATCAATTTTTTGACTCTGCTCTCTTAAGATCATAAGTGGGCTTTTGATATTACCTTTTAAAAATTGTATTTTGTGAAATTTGTCTTTCAAAGATATTTTTATAGCTCTAAGCAAATCGCTATGAATTTCAAATAATTTATCAACAGTTTTAAAGTTAAATTCTGTAACTATTTCAGCAGATGCTGTTGGTGTTGGAGCGCGCATGTCTGCTACAAAGTCACAAATTGTGAAATCAATCTCATGTCCAACACCTGAGATAGTAGGTATTGGGAATGCAGCAATTTGCCTTGCCAAGTCTTCATCATTAAAGCACCACAAATCTTCTATTGATCCACCACCTCTTGAAATAACAACAATATCAATACAGTTATCCTCATTCATCTCATTAAATTTTATGATTCTATCAAGAGCTTTAATTATGCTTATTGCAGCAGTATCACCTTGAACAACTGCATGACTAAGCGATATCTGTGAAGAGGGTGCTCTCCTTTTAATAGTGCTTAAAATATCCTGAAAAGCTGCAGTTGAAACAGAAGTAATAACACCAATGTGTTTGGGAGAATTAGGGAGTGTTAACTTCTTTGAAACATCAAACAAACCCTCAGATTCTAATTTCTTCTTTAGTTTTTCAAATTGATGCATTAGGTTACCTGAACCTGCCTGCTCAATTGATTTAACCATTAATTGGTATCTTCCAGTTGCTGGATAAAGGCTTACCTGACCTTTTAAAATGCATTTATCTCCATCTTCAGGCTTGAAATTAAGTTTTGATGCTTGCGACCTCCACATAGCACAGCCAATAGATCCTTCTTCATCTTTTAGGGTGAAATATATATGTCCAGAGCTTGGTCTAGACATATTAGATATTTCACCAATTACAGAGATATTTGTAAAAGCATCTTCAAGCAAATATTTAGCAGACCTATTTAGTTCTCCTACTGAGATAATTTCTTTGTTCTGTTTTACAATATCTTCCATATCCAAATTATAGCTTCATGGTTAACAATATACAGAAAACAAACTATTTTTTAATGCTTTCATCAGGAGCAATGCTAATTGGTTTTGCTCCAGTATTTGTAAAGTGGAGCACATTATCACCATCAGCTATATTATTTTGGCGAATGTTATTAGCACTTCCTTTGCTTCTTATCTTTAATTTATGCATAAATAAAAAAATTCTTTTTCATGTAAAAAGTTCAAAAACAATTTTATTCACAGCAATAGCATCATTAGCATTTACTATAGATTTGATTTTATGGCACTACAGCATGAACATCACATCAGTGTCAAATGCTACAATTATTGTAAATTCTGCACCTGTTTTTGTTGCACTGCTAGCTTTTTTATTTTTCAAAGAAAAACCATCAAAAGGTTTTGGGCTATCTTTTTTGATTACATACATTGGTATATTTGGACTTATTATTTTCTCCAAAAATTACATTTCAGGAAAAATTTTAGGCGACATACTTTGTATGATTGCCGCTTTAGGTTACGCAATTTATCTTTTAGTTATATCAAAACTAGGTAAAGAAACCTCTTTAAATATTATTTTTTATACAACTTTTTTTTGTTGTCTTTTTTCTTTTTTTCCGATGCTTTATGAGAGTAAATTATATATTCCATCAACCAGTTTTGATTGGATGAACTTATTTTTGTTAGCTTTTTTATGTCAATTTGGAGGACAATTTTTAATAACTTATGGAATAGGAAATATCTCTCCATCTAATGGTTCAGTAGGTCTTTTAATGCAGCCATTGACTGCTACAATTCTAGCAGCTTTTATATTTTCAGAAATTCTTAATTTAGCTCAAATTATTTTTGTGTTAATAACATTAGTTGGGATATATCTTGCAAAGTTGAGCTTAATTAAATAAAAATTAAATTTCTTTTGTATACTTTGAATTAATCAATATAATACTCATCGTGGGTGATTAGCTCAGTTTGGTAGAGCATCTCGTTTACACCGAGAGGGTCGGCAGTTCGATCCTGTCATCACCCACCAATTTTTAAATAGTTGAATTATTATTTATTAAATATATGATTCATTTATAAAAAATGTGGTCCGGTAGTTAAACGGTTATAATTCCGCCCTGTCACGGCGGTGTTCGGGGTTCGATTCCCCGTCGGACCGCCACTTAATTATGAATATAGTTACTCTTAGTCTATTAATATTATGTTACTCATTGGTTTTAGGAATAATATTTGCTCAAGTTTTACTCACAGCACCTGTAGTTTTTAAGGTCTTAGATAATCAGAATGCTTCAAACTTTCTTAGAAAGATTTTTCCAAGGTACTATTTACTACTTTTATTAATTACTTTAGTTGCATTGCTTGTTTCATATTTATTTTTTCAACAAACAGATGTTTATTTTGCTTTGACGGCTGTATGTTTCTCTTTTTTGGGATACGTCATCATTCCTTTAACAAATGCAGCAAGAGATAGGGGTTGGGAAAAGGTATTTAAATTTTTTCATAATTTTAGTGTTCTAAATACTTTAGTCATTCTAGTTATATCGATAACTCAAATAGTAAGGGTTACTTACCTATAATACATTCTACAAACCTTGAATTTTTATCATTTATTACTACAAATACATTAAAGAGAGGATAAATAACAATGGCAAAAACTAAAACAAAAACTTTTCAAACCGAAACTAAACAACTTTTAAAGTTGATGATTCACTCTCTTTATTCAAATAAAGAGATCTTTATAAGAGAACTAGTTTCAAATGCGTCCGATGCAATTGATAAGTTAAGGTTCAAATCAGTAGAAGATAAATCTATTTCAAAACACACAAAAGACTTAAAAATCGATGTAAAAATTTTTAAAGAAGACAATAAAATAGTCATCTCCGACAACGGCATAGGTATGACTGAAGAGGAAATTGTTGCAAATATTGGCACAATAGCAAGATCTGGAACAGCCTCCTTTTTAAACAATATTACTGGAGATAAGAAAAAAGATTCTAATCTTATTGGTCAATTTGGAGTTGGGTTTTACTCAGTCTTTATGGTTGCTGATAGAGTTGAAGTTATATCTAAATCAGTTTTTGAAAAATCAAATAAAGCTACTTTATGGGAAAGCAGTGGAGAAGAGAAATATAAGCTTAAAGAAGCTACTAAAGAAACTAATGGTACAGACATTATTATTTATCTTAATGATGAGAACAAAGAATTTGCTGAAGAGGGAAGAGTAAGATTTCTTTTAGAGAAATATTCTCAATATATAAATTTCCCCCTTAATTTAATTACTTCAGAAAGTGACTCAACAAGAATTAATGATGCTGATGCTTTGTGGTTAAAACCTAAAAGATCAATAAAGGATGAAGAATATAAAGAATTCTATAAATTTATTACCTTTGACCAAGAAGATCCACTTTTATGGGTTCATAATAAAGTGGAGGGTAAAAATGAGTATACAAATTTATTGTATGTCCCCTCAAAACCACCATTTGATCTATGGAATAGAGAGTCACCAAGAGGTGTAAAACTTTATATCCAAAGGGTTTTTATAATGGATGATGCTTCAAACTTCCTCCCTTTATATTTAAGATTTGTCAGAGGCATTATTGATACAAGTGATTTACCTTTAAATGTATCGAGAGAGATTCTTCAAGAACATCAGTTAGTTGATAGTATTAAAAAAGCAGCTACTAAAAGAATGTTGGATTCACTTAAAAGCATGAAAGAAGACTCTTTTGAGAAGTACAAACAATTTTGGGATGAATATGGTTTAGTATTAAAGGAAGGGCCGGCTGAAGATCACGAAAATAAAGATATTATTGCTAGCCTAATGCTTTTCGCATCAACTTATTCAAGCGGACACTCTGTTAATCAGAGTTTAGACGATTATGTTGGCAGAATGAGTGACGATCAACAAAAAATTTATTTTTGTGTAGCTGATACTTATGAAGCGGCTGTCAACTCTCCTCATATCGAGGGCCTCAAGTCAAAGGGTGTAGAAGTAATACTCTTAACAGACAGAATTGATGAATGGCTTATGGCAGGCTTGATGGAGTATAAAGGCAAAGAGCTTGTAAATGCAGCTAAAGAAGAGGTTGTTGCAGAAGATTCTAAGAAAAAAGTGTCTGAAGCAGATCAAACAACTATTAAAAAAATAAAAAAACATCTCGAAGCAAAGGTTTCTGATGTTGTTATAAGTACTCGATTGACAGAATCTGCATCTTGTATCGTTCTTCCTAAGCATGAACCAGGTGCACAGTTACGAAAAATTCTTGAGGCTTCAGGGCAGAGTCTTGGCTCATCAAATCCTATTTTTGAAATTAATACTAAACATAAGCTTGTAAAAAAACTTAAAGATATGAAAGGAAAGCAATTTAATTCTTATGTAGATTTCTTATATGACTATGCAGTTATTGCAGAAGGTGGTTCCCCTCAAGATCCTTCAAAATATTTAAGGCAGTTAGATAAATATCTGACTTAAGATGAACAATAAAAAAAAAGTTGCAGTATTAGGGGGTGGAAGTTTTGGTACTGTATTAGCCAATATTGCAGCTTCAAATGGCAATAAAGTTTCTTTGTGGGTTAGAGATCCTGATCAAGCTCTTAGAATTAATTCAGAAGGAGCAAATTCAACTTATCATCCAGAGCTTCAACTGTCTTCTAATATCGAAGCATCAGAATGCTTAGAGGATGTAATGAGGAATTCAAACATAATACTTATCGCAACTCCTAGTATTATTTTTGAAAACATTGTTGAAAGAATTATTACTTTAATCGAACCCCATGCATCTGTTATCTCATGCACAAAAGGAATTAAATTAAATCCCTTTAGATCTATGTCTGATATTATTTCAAATAATATAGATTCTAATAGAAATAGTGTTGGAGTTTTAAGTGGCCCTAATTTAGCACGTGAAATAGCTGAAAATAAGGTAACAGGAACAGTTATAGCAAGTTCATCTAATGAGCTTATTGCAAGTGTCAAAGACGCATTGTCTTCCGAGTCTTTTAAAGTCTATTCATCTAACGATATTCAGGGAGTCGAGCTTGCTGGAGCTTTAAAAAATATATATGCCATTATTTGTGGTATGGCTGACGCTTTGAATGTCGGAGAGAATGCTGTTGGTCTTATACTTACAAGAAGTATGGCAGAGATGAGTAGATTTGCAGTTGCAAAAGGTGCAAATCCTATTACGTTTCTTGGTTTAGCTGGAATGGGTGATCTTGTGGCAACATGCACTTCAAATCTTTCAAGAAATTTCCAACTGGGCACACATCTTGGTTCAGGCTTTAGCTTGGATGAGGCCAAAGAAAAGGTAGGTCAGGTAGCTGAAGGAGTTAGAACATTGGCAGTAATTAAGGAAGAATCCTCAGAATTAAATATTAAAATGCCTCTAGTCGACTCCTTACATGATATTATTTATGAACATTCATCACCAAATATACTAATAGATGATCTGGTTAATAATCCACATGAAGTTGATGTAGAATTTAATTATATAGGAAAATAAATTATGGAAATCAATAGAGAAGAAGTAAAAGAAGAAGTTTTAAAAATAGGTAAATGGACTAGATTTGTATTTATGTTCTTTTACGCATTTGTGCTTAATTTTGTTATTTCAGTAACTATTGGACTGGCATTTATTCAATTTTTATTTTTCTTATTTACTTCAAAAATTAACGATTCGTTAGCTGGCTTTAATCAGCACTTATTTTTATTTGTGAGCGATACTCTTAAATTTTTACTTTTCGAGACAGATGAAAAACCTTTTCCTTTCAAAAAGTCTGCTGAGGTCGATGCTGAATTAGATGAGGAGGTCTTTGAAGAAGTTAATGTGGTTGAAGAGGTTGATGTGACTCAAGAGAAACCAAATGAAAATGTAGAGACCGCAGAAGTGATAGAGGAGGATGATTTAGAACATAATTCTAAGTCTTAATTTTTTGCGCAGACTGTAATGTTTGTAATATTAAGGTATTTATAGTCATAGGACCTACTCCTCCTGGAACTGGTGTATAAGCAGAAGCCTTAGTTTCAATATGCTCTAAATCGATATCACCACATTTTTCTGGATGATAACCCGCATCTATAACAACAGCTTTATCCTTAATCCATTCATGCTTAATAAACTTTGGTATGCCTACAGCACCAACCAAGATATCTGCTTGTCTAATGATACTTTCTATATTTTGAGTTCTTGAGTGGCAAATAGTTACAGTAGCATTCTTATTCAACAGCATCATAGCCATTGGTTTACCAAGGATTGGACTTCTTCCTACAACGACTGCATTCATACCTTGTATTTTAATTTCATAATGTTCAAGTAATCTCATAATTCCAGCTGGAGTGCATGACCCAAAAGCAGGCAAGCCCATAGACATATT
>Ga0228615_1002003_pt1 | contig 9972 bp, 8 predicted proteins | sample 16DmetaG_FD_190530 | JGI IMG/M metagenome (GOLD analysis project Ga0228615, IMG submission 190530) | Seawater microbial communities from Monterey Bay, California, United States - 16D | ecosystem: Environmental > Aquatic > Marine > Coastal | place: USA: California | collected 2016-10-17
TCGTGATAGGCCGTGCTGGGGGTTTGGATATTATGCAATGTCAGTAATTTTGCCGATATGCGCGTATCCTCGCATAAAATAAGGTCGGCACCCGCCAGCACATCCAGCGCGCGCAAGGTAATGTCACGCGCATGGCCCAAGGGCGTGGCCACAATATAAAGACCCGCATCCAATGCGTTATGGCTGTGTTTGGCTGTGCTCATTGGCGCAGTGTAGCGCGATGGCCCGGTTAAGTCTGCGTTTAAGTCTGGGTTTAAGTCTGGGTTTAAGTCTGCCCGAAAGCCGCCATAATCATATGCCAATTCAAGAGGGCTATTTTGCATTGCGGCTTGTGCGGCAGGGCCGCGAAACCCTATAAATAGACGCGCCTGTTTAGGGGGGCGATAGGACTTAAGAGGAAACGGGTTGAATGACGCCAATTTGGAAAACGCCGCTATTGAAAAAACGCGTGCCGATTTATGCGCCTCACACGGGCATGCGCGCGCGCGCCTTGATGCGCCGCATCATGCCGGTTCTCTTTGCCGCTTGGCTGAGCGCTTGTGGCGCGGGCAGTGACACACAAAGCGGTCTGTCACAACCCTATGGCAGCGCGGCCATCGCGCCCGCTGCGCCTGCGCCGATTGTCAAAATGATGCGTATCGATAAAGACGCCTATCCAAGCCCGCCGCCGCGCAGCGATAAAACCCGCATTATCGGGCTGTTGCTGCCGCTGAGCGATGAGCGCGACACCATTCGCGCACTGGCCGGACATTTATATAATGGCGCACAACTGGCCTTATTTGATGCGCCATTGGATATTAGCGCGACCAATTTGGTCATCAGCCTGCATGACACAAAAGGCACACCGGCGGGCGCACAAGACGCGGCCAAAGCGGCGATTGCCGCCGGGGCGGATGTGATTGTCGGGCCGCTTTTCAGCTCCTCGGTCGCGGCCATTCAGCCGGTCTTGGCCGGACGCGATGTGCCGGGCTTTGCCTTTTCCAATGATGCCAGCACGGCGATGGACGGGCTGTGGTTGCTGGGCTTTTTGCCCGAACAAAATATTGACCGCATTGTCTCGGAAGCCATTGCCCAAGGCCTGACGCGCTTTGGCGCGCTGGTGCCTGAGGGGGTTTTCGGCGAGCGCATTGGGGCCAGCTTTGCCGCCTCGGTTGACCGCTTTGGCGGCACGATTGTGCAAAGCGAAACCTATCCACCCGATGCCAAGGGCATGTTTGATCCGGTGCGCGGTCTGGCGCGTTTTGATGAGCGAAAAGCCGCCCATGAAGCGGAAATGGCGCGGCTGGTGCAAGAGGCATTGGCCCTTTTGCCGCGCCGCACCGACCCCGAAACCGGACTTGATATTGCCCCGCCCGATGAGGCCGAGGCGGTGTTTAAATTATTGGGCGATGACGCGCCCGAATTGCTGTCCGCCTATGAGGCGCTATCGCTGGTCGAGACGCTGGGCGATATTCCCTATGATGCGGTCTTTATGCCCGAAGGCGGCTTGGCGCTTCGAAATCTCGCACCGCTTTTGCCCTATTTTGATATTGACCCGCGCCGCGTGAAATTTATCGGCACCGGCCTGTGGGATGACCCGACTTTGAGCCAAGAGCCGCCCTTGCATGGCGGCTGGTATGCGGCTGCGCCCAATCATAATTGGAGCGGCTTTGCAGCGCGTTATGAAAAAACCTATGAGGCCGCGCCACCGCGCCTTGCCAGCATGGCTTATGATGCCGTGTCCTTGGCAGCGCGTCTCGCCGCTTTTGCCACGGATGCGCCGTTTCGCAAGGCGCTGCTGACCGACCCGAATGGCTTTACCGGCATTGACGGTATTTTTCGTTTGAAGCCCGGCGGGTTGAATGAGCGCGGTTTGACCGTGCAAGAAGTGACGCGGTCGCAATCGCGCGAAATCAGCCGCCCGCCCGCCAGCTTTGTTGACCATGACCGCCGCTTGCAGGCGGCCATGACATTGGCCACCGCTTTGCGCCAATCCAATCCCGACCGCGCCCTGCAAGAAGCCATCAGCTTAAATGGTGTATTGGGGGAAACCAGTGAAGCGGGTGCGGCAGAAGCCGCTACACCAATAAGCGACCAATAATATAATCAAGCAAAAGCCGCCCGCGCGGGCTGGCCTGCACGACATCATCGCGCCGCATCAAAAGCCCGTCTTGTTTCAGCGCATCGAGCTTGGACGCGGCGAGCGCTACACCGCGCTGCGCCAAATCCTGCACCGCAATGCCGTCGCTGAGGCGCAAGCCCAACATCACCGCCTCTTCTGCCGCTTCTTGCGCCGATAGGGCGGTGAGGTTGTGCCAGCCATGGCCGTTTTCCAAACAAGCGGCGCGCCAAATATGCGGCTGCTTATGCGCCGTGCTGGCATGTTTTTGGCCGTTAATGGTCAGGCGTCCATGCGCGCCCGGGCCAATGCCGACATAATCTGCGCCATGCCAAATCGCAAAATTATGCCGACAATAATGACCGGCCATGGCGTGATTGGAAATCTCATAAGCCGGCAGGCCCGCCGCCATGCACAAATCTTGTGTCACCTCATATAGCGCGGCGGCCATCTCCTCATGCGGCACGGCCAAACGGCCTTGCGCGGCGCGTTGGTAAAACACCGTATCCGGCTCAAGGGTGAGTTGATAGAGCGACATATGCTGCGGCGACAAGGCCAGCGCGGCGCTTAATTCCTCTTGCCATGCCGCCAGCCCCGCTTCCATTTCTTGGGCAGACTGATTGGTTGATATGGCTGAAAGCGGGCGCGCATAAATCAAATCAAATGAGGCGGTATCGAAAATATCCTGCGCCGCCAAAAAAGCCTGCTTGGCCTCGCCCGCCGAATGGGTGCGCCCCAAAGCCTTCAGCGCATCATCATGAAAAGCCTGCACCCCCAAAGACAGCCGCGTGATACCGGCATCGCGCAAGGCCTGCAAATGCGGGCGCGGCGCGCTGACCGGATTGGCCTCAAGCGATATTTCGGCATTGTCGGCCAGCCCCCAAAGCGCATCAATATCGGCCAAAATCGCCGCCACCAAATCCGGCGCCATAAGCGATGGCGTGCCGCCACCGAAAAATACCGTCTCGACTTTTCCGGTCGGGCGCAAACCATAAGCGTGTTGCAACTCGGCGCGATAGGCGCGTCGCCAGTCATCGTCAGAGGTTTGATTGTGATGAGCACCATGCACATTAAAATCGCAATAGGGGCAAATCGCCGTGCAAAACGGCCAATGAATATAAATGCCGAGCGCGGGCATGGCTGATGTCGCGGGTTGCGTTATGGGCTGTGTTATAGTTTGGGTCAAATCTGAGGGCCGGCAAAACAAGCCGCAACCAATTGCTCAAAAGCATCGGCACGATGCGACATGGCATGTTTCAAAGCCGGTTCCATTTCACCAAACGTCATATCGCCGCCAAGGGGGAGAAAAATCGGGTCATAACCAAAGCCGTTTTTGCCGCGCATTGGCCAGACCAAACTGCCCTCAACCTTGCCCTCAAAACTGTCAACATGACCATCAGGCCAGGCCAGCGACAAGGCGCAAATAAACCGCGCCGTGCGCGGCACCGGCGTTTCTTGCCCCTCGCTTTTTTGATGCAGTGCCATTTCAATTTTATGCATGGCAAAATCAAAATCGCGGCCATTGGCCGTCTCAGCCCAACGCGCCGAATAAATCCCCGGCGCGCCCTCCAACGCATCCACCGCCAAGCCGCTATCATCGGCCAAAGCCGGCAGGCCTGCCGCGGTTGCTGCGGCCAAGGCTTTAAGCTCGGCATTGGCGATAAAGGTCGTGCCGGTTTCCTCCGGCTCGGGCAGACCCAGCGCATCGGCACCGAGCGTTTCAACCTCAAAGCGCGTCAATAATTCGGCAATCTCAACCAGCTTGCCTTTATTATGGCTGGCGACAATCAGCTTCGGCTCGGTAAAGGCGCGCGCCATGGGTTACAGACCGACGGCTTGTTTTTGCAGCACCACCAATTCGGCAATGCCGTTTTTGGCCAGCTGCATCAGCGTTTGAAATTCCGCTTCATCAAATGCCGCGCCCTCAGCCGTGGCCTGAATTTCAACCAGCTTGCCGCCGCCGGTCATGACAAAATTGCCATCCGTAGCGGCGACACTATCCTCGTCATAATCCAAATCCGCCACCGGCAGGCCTTGGTAAATACCGCAAGACAAAGCCGCGACATGGTCGGTAATCACCCCGCCCATAACCGGCGTTGACATGAGGCCATCAGCCTTCATTTTGGCGACGCAAAGATAAAGCGCCACCCACGCGCCGGTGATGGAGGCGGTGCGCGTGCCGCCATCGGCTTGAATGACATCGCAATCGAGTGAGATTTGGTTTTCGCCCAGCGCTTCCAAATTCACCACAGCGCGCAAAGAGCGTCCGATAAGGCGTTGGATTTCTTGCGTGCGACCAGATTGTTTACCGGCATTGGCTTCGCGGCGCATGCGCTCGCCCGTGGCGCGCGGCAACATGCCATATTCTGCCGTCACCCAGCCGCGCCCTTGCCCGCGCACCCATGGCGGCACGCGGGTTTCCAAAGAGGCGGTGCATAAAACATGCGTGTCACCAAATTTGACAAGGCATGAGCCTTCGGCATGTTTGGAGACATTAATATCAAGCGAGACAGTGCGCAGCGCATCGGCATTGCGGCCCGAAGGGCGCGCTGTGCTGGCAGGAGAAGAAGCGGTCATAAAATTTCCTTTGGCTTAAAACTTCCGGCATTTGGTGCCTCTATCTAACGCTTCAGGAAAATCTGGGCAAGTGGGCGCGGCTGGCTTAAGCTTGGGGCATGACCGAATTGGCCGCATTAACAACCCGCACGCGCAATATTTTTGCCCATATTGTCGAGGCTTATTTAAAAACCGGTGGCCCCATCGGCTCAAAAAATCTGGCTGATGTGCTGGATGAGAACCTATCGCCCTCCAGCATTCGCTCGGCCATGGCCGAATTGGAGGCGATGGGCCTGCTTTATGCGCCGCATATTTCAGCCGGTCGCCTGCCGACCGATAATGGATTGCGGCTGTTTATTGACGGCATGATGCAATCGGGCGATTTGAGCGATGAAGACCGCGCCGCCATGACGCCGCATTTAAACGGCGATGAAAGCATGGAGGATATGCTGAAACAGGCGGTTGAGGGCCTGTCGGGGTTGAGCGCCTGCGCCGGTTTGGTGGTGGCGCCCTTGGCCGAGCGCGCCATTAAACATATTGAATTTGTCGCCATATCGGATGAGCAAATATTGGTCATTTTGGTGGATGACACCCAGCATGTGGAAAACCGATTAATACCGCGCCCGCCCGGGCTGGCCCCGCAAAAACTGATTGAGGCGGGCAATTATCTCAACCATCGCCTGCGCGGGCGCACTTTGGGTGAATTGCGCCGCGATAGTGAGGCCGAAAGCCAGAAGCTGGAAGGCGCGCTGGGACAAATGACCGCCGATTTGGTAAAGCGCGGCCTTATTCGCGATACCACAAATGACCGGCTGAGCAATAGCGATATGGTGGCGAAATCCTTGATTGTGCATGGCCGCGACCATTTGCTCGATGATGTGGCAGCGATGGAAGATTTGGCGCGCGTGCGTCATTTATTTGCCGATCTCGACCGCCAAAAAGAATTGGTCTCGCTTTTGTCTGAGGCTGAAACCGGCAATGGCGTCAAAATATTTATCGGCGCGCAAACGCCGCTTTTCTCGCTCTCCGGCTCCTCGCTCATCATTGGCCCCTATCATGATGACAGCCGCTCATTGGTTGGTGTGGTGGGGGTGATTGCGCCGACACGGACGGATTATGCGCGGCTTATTCCCATGGTTGACCATACGGCGAAATTGGTTTCCGACATTTTATCGCGTCACGGTTCTTGATTTTCGCGCCTTTGCGCCCTAACTAAGCGTCACAGCGAATGGCGATAGGAACCCCCATGCACAGCGATGACAAAAACCGCCCCGAAGATGCGCCCGAAAACGACACGGCGCATAGCGCAGAAACCGGCACAGAGACGAATATAGAGACCGATGCGGAAAACGCATCGCCCGCCTCAGCCGAAGCCGCAGAGTCAAAAGTAGAGCCAAAAGTAGAGTCAGAAGCAGAGGCAGAAGTAGAAGAGCCAAGCACCGAAGCGCGCTTGGCCGCCGCCAATGACCAGATTTTGCGGACATTGGCCGAACTTGAAAATACCCGCAAACGCGCCACACGCGACCGCGCCGAAGCACTGAAATTCGGGGCGATGAGTTTTGCCCGCGACATGCTGAGCGTGGCCGATAATTTTCAGCGCGCCCTGAAAGCGGTTGAGGATATGCAAGAGGATGTGCCCGAGGCCATGCGCGGCCTATTGGATGGCATTAGCGCGACCCAGCGCGATTTAATGGCCGCTTTGGCGCGCCATAAGGTCACGCCGCTGACCCCGATGGGCGAGAAATTTGACCCCAATCTGCACGAAGCCATGTTTGAAGCCCCGGGCACGGGCCAAGCAAGCGGCACGATTATTGAGGTCATTGAGACCGGCTATATGATGGAAGAGCGCCTGCTGCGCCCGGCCAAAGTGGGCATTGCGAAAGATTAAGTCAAAAACAAAGGGGCTTGCAGCACGGCTTGCGCCTTCCTATATGACCAACAGGCAAGCAATTGCCAGCAAACAAACCGCGCCAAAGGGCGCGCTATGGAGTGACTATTATGGGCAAAGTAATCGGAATTGATTTGGGCACGACGAATAGCTGCGTCGCCGTTATGGATGGCAGCAGCGCGCGCGTGATTGAAAACGCCGAGGGCGCACGCACCACGCCGTCAGTTGTCGGCTTTAGCGAGGATGGCGAGCGCCTGACCGGACAACCGGCCAAACGCCAAGCCGTCACCAATCCGCTCAATACATTATTTGCCATTAAGCGCCTGATTGGCCGCCGCTATGATGACCCGGCCACCAAGAAAGACAAAGAAATGGTGCCGTTTGAGATTGTTGCCTCAGATGGCGGCGATGCTTGGGTTGAAGCGGGTGGCGAGAAATACTCACCCTCGCAAGTGTCAGCCTTCATCCTGCAAAAAATGAAGGAGACGGCTGAGGATTATTTGGGCGAGCCGGTGACCCAAGCGGTTATCACCGTGCCTGCTTATTTTAATGACGCCCAGCGTCAGGCCACTAAGGATGCCGGTAAAATTGCCGGTCTTGAAGTTTTACGCATCATTAACGAGCCGACCGCCGCCTCTTTGGCTTATGGTCTCGACAAAAATGATGGCCAAACCATTGCGGTTTATGATTTGGGCGGCGGCACATTTGACGTCTCCATTTTGGAAATCGGCGATGGCGTATTTGAGGTGAAATCAACCAATGGCGATACTTTCCTCGGTGGTGAGGATTTTGATATGGCCTTGGTCGAGCATTTGGCCGAAGAATTTCATAAAGAAAACGGCATTGATTTGCGCGGCGATAAGCTGGCCTTGCAACGTCTGAAAGAGGCGGCTGAAAAAGCCAAAATCGAGCTGTCCTCGGCTACCCAGACTGAGGTTAATCTGCCCTTTATCACGGCCGATGCCGCAGGCCCCAAACATTTAAACCTAAAGCTGACCAAAGCGGCCTTTGAGGGGCTGGTTGAAAATCTGGTGCAGCGCACCCGCACGCCTTGCGAGGCGGCGATGAAAGATGCCGGTGTTGCGCTGTCGGATATTGACGAGATTGTTTTGGTGGGCGGGCAAACCCGCATGCCGCGCATTCGTGAATTTGTCAAAGATGTGTTCGGCAAAGAACCCAATATGAGCGTGAACCCGGATGAGGTTGTCGCTATGGGCGCGGCCATTCAGGCCGGTGTGTTGCAAGGCGATGTGAAGGATGTGTTGCTGCTTGATGTGACGCCGCTTTCTTTAGGCATTGAAACTTTGGGCGGTGTGTTTACCCGCTTGATTGACCGCAACACCACCATCCCGACGAAAAAGAGCCAGGTCTTTTCAACCGCTGATGACAATCAATCGGCGGTGACGATTTCCGTGTGCCAAGGCGAGCGGGAAATGGCGGCTGATAATAAAAATCTCGGCCAGTTTAATCTCGAAGGCATTCCGCCCGCACCGCGCGGCGTGCCGCAAATTGAAGTGACCTTCGATATTGATGCCAATGGTCTGGTTAATGTCTCGGCTGCCGATAAGGCGACCGGCAAGGAACAAGCCATTCGCATTGAAGCCTCGGGCGGCCTGTCGGATGATGATATTGAGCAAATGGTCAAGGATGCCGAAGCCAATGCAAGCGCCGATAAGGAACGCCGCGAGCAGGTTGAGGCGCGCAATAATGCCGAAGGGCTTATTCATGCGACCGAAAAATCCATTGCCGATAATGAAGATAAAATCGAGCCGGAAGACAAGGCGGCGGCTGAGACAGCCATGGCTGAGTTGAAAACCGCGCTGGAAGGCGAGGATATGGATGCGATTAATGAAAAAGCGCAAACACTGAGCCAGGCGGCCATGAAAATCGGGGAAGCGGTTTATAAAGCGCAGCAAACCGAAGCGGCGGAAGGCGATGCGGCAGCGGATGCGGGCGATGATGGCAATGTTGTGGATGCCGAGTTCGAGGAAGTTTCCGACGATGTGAGCGAAAGCGACGATAGCGATCAAAAAGCCTCCTAAGACGCGGGCGTTAAAAGATTGCCAAAGGGGGCGGCATGGCGAAGGCCGATTATTACGCGCAATTAGGCGTTGACCGTTCAGCCAATGCGGCTGAACTGAAATCCGCCTATCGCAAGCTGGCAAAAAAATATCACCCCGATGTCAATCCGGGCAATGCTGAGGCGGAACAGAAATTTAAAGATGTTTCTGAGGCCTATGACATATTAAAAGACGACCAATCACGCGCCGCTTATGACCAATTTGGACATGCGGCTTTTGAGCAAGGCGGCCCCGGCGGTATGGGGGGTGGCATGGGGGGCGGCCCCGGTGGTATGGGTGGCGGCTTTTCCGGCTTTGGCGATATTGGCGATATTTTTGAAGAATTTTTCGGCGGTTCAGGTGGTCGCAGTGGCGGGCGCGGCGGACGCCAACAAGCGCGTCGCGGCGATGATTTGCGCACGGAAGTCGATATCACCATGCAAGATGCCTATGACGGCACGGAGCGGCAGATTAATCTGAACCGCGCCGCCGCCTGTGGCACATGTAACGGCTCGGGTGCCAAGCCCGGCAGCCAGCCCAGCACCTGTAATATGTGTCACGGCCACGGCAAAGTGCGCGCCCAGCAAGGATTTTTTACGGTTGAACGGCCATGCCATCAATGCCAGGGCAGCGGCCAAATTATTGCCGACCCATGCGGCACATGTCGCGGCGGCGGACAAACCAGCGAAGCGCGCAATTTATCAGTAGCCATTCCCGCCGGTGTTGAAGACGGCACACGCATTCGGCTCTCCGGTGAAGGCAATGCCGGCCCCAATGGCGCGGCCTATGGCGACCTTTATGTGTTCGTCAATATTGCGCCGCATGCGATTTTGCGCCGCGAAGGCGCAGATTTAATGTGCGCCATGCCGGTGCCGTTTGATATTGCGGTGCGCGGTGGGGCGGTTAACGTGCCGCTGATGGCCGGGAAAAGCGTTAAGCTGACCATTCCCGCCGGTGCGCGCTCGGGTCAACAATTCCGTTTGCGCGGCAAGGGCATGCCGGTTTTGCGCGCCCGCGCCTATGGCGATCTTTATGTGCAAATTGAGGTCGAGACACCGACCGGCCTGACCCGCGAGCAAAAAAAGCGCTTTGAGGCTTTTGCCGAAAGCCTTGATGAGAGCAATTATCCGGATATGGCGGAATTTATTGACCGCGCCAAAAAAGCTGACGCAAAGCGATAGAGCCGCAGGGCGAACCCTGCTATATAGTTTTTCATGAGATTGATTGTAAATGGATGCGCCGGTCGTATGGGCCGCACGCTGATAAGGCTGATACATGCCGACCCCGCCCTTGATCTGGCCGGGGGGCTGGAGGCCAAAGACAGTGCCGCTTTGGGGCAGGATTTGGGCGTGCTCGCCGGTGGTGAAAAG
>Ga0228615_1002009_pt1 | contig 9955 bp, 7 predicted proteins | sample 16DmetaG_FD_190530 | JGI IMG/M metagenome (GOLD analysis project Ga0228615, IMG submission 190530) | Seawater microbial communities from Monterey Bay, California, United States - 16D | ecosystem: Environmental > Aquatic > Marine > Coastal | place: USA: California | collected 2016-10-17
ACGATGAAAACAAAAAGTGAGTGACCGAATACGGCAAGACCTCGAAAACAATGGACGCTCTCGAGCGTTTGAAGAGCGAAATGGCGAAGTACGGGGACATCGAGCCCAAAGAGAGGGACGAAAAAGTGACGCTCGACGCTCAGGCCAAGGCGCTCCTCGAGAACGCGAAGCGACTTATCGACGCACTAGGCCTGATTGCTCACAATCATATAAGGTATAGCTCGCATCGAGCCGAAAAAGGCGGCGGCGCGGGTGCGTTCCAGGTGGACAGAACAACCGCGCTGCGCGCGAAAGACGTGCGGTACGTGTGGGAAGTCGTGCTTCCTTACGTTCGTAGTGGCCGAACGACGGTGTTGAGCAAAAAGACAGAGAACGCGGACATTTCGTACGCGGATACGAGCTCACGGGGGCGGCATTGGTTTGTTCCGACCGTCGGGTGTGACGGCGAAAGTTACGGGTTCCCACGGACAATCGGGTATGGGATGCAGTAAAATAAAATAAAAATAGTCGGTAAATGATGGGGAAAAAAAGTCTACGGTGTGATGCTGAATAGGAGGTTCGAACTCCTGATCGCCTCCTTACTAAAGAGGCGCCTTACCACTTGGCCAATTCAGCTCGCGGACTGATCGACCGAAATCGGCCACAGTACGAATCACTACGACCCAAATGACGCTAAACGTCCTGGAGTCGAGCCGAGCCGTGCGTTCGCGCGAATGTTACAGTCCGACGTTACGGTTCGCCGCGCGGCCGCGCGACCTCGTCCCGTCCCTCGTCGTCTCGTCGCACACGCGCGCGCGATGGCGTCCGCGTCCGCGCGCGCGTCGCACATGCGTCGAAACTCCTCCCTCCAGGACGTTCGCGCCTTCGTCAAGCACTTTCCCGAGCATCTGAGCTGGCGCGCGCAGCGCGAGTCGTTCGCGCACGAGGCGATGCAGTACGCGCTGTGGATCCCGTTCGCGATCGGGGCGTACGCGATGCACCTGCGCACGCTTTCGTACTTGTTCGCGACGTGGTTCGTACTGGGTGAGATGATGCTGGTGTACACGCACGAGGCGCACCGGAAAGTCCTTCGCGGACTGCGCTGGTGGCACATCGCGATCGGCATCGGCGCGGGCGTGCTGTACCGAGGCGCGCCGCTGGTGGGGACGTTCGGACGGTTCGTCGTGGATTACGTGTTTTGGGGAGTGATAGCCATGGCGTGCGTGTTTCCGTTGGTGCCGAAGACGTTTCGCGCGGACGTGCCGGATTTGGTGTACATGTTGGGATTCTTGCGGAAACCGACGGAGGGGCGCAAGAGCGCGTAGACGACGCGCCGTCGAACAATTAATTGTCTAGCCTATGAAATGTAGTACCACAATGTCGCTATGCGCCGGCGAGAAGCTCTTCGACGCGCTTTCTTTTCAACTTTTCCGTGATTTCATCCAACAGAAACCCATCCATGAGTGCGTTGACGTCGGAAATCGTCCCCTCGACGCGATGGTCCTTGACTCGACCTTGCGCGAAGTTGTACGTTCGAATCCGTTCGCTTCGATCACCCGTACCGATCAACGAGCTTCGCAGCTCGCTTCGCTCTTTCGCCATCTTCTCGCGCTCTAAGTCGTACAATCGCGCCTTGAGCACGCTGAACGCCTTGGCTTTGTTCTTGTGCTGGCTTCGCTCGTCTTGGATCACGACTTGGATCCCCGTCGGCGCGTGCGTGAGGCGAACCGCGGAGTTGGTGGTATTGACGTGCTGACCACCAGCGCCGCTGGCGCGCATGGTGTCGATGCGAACATCCTCCTCTTTGATGTCCATCTCCACCTCTTCCGCATGCGGAAGCACCGCGACGGACGCTGTGCTCGTGTGCACTCTGCCTTGCGTCTCCGTCTCGGGCACGCGCTGCACGCGATGGACGCCGGATTCAAACTTCAACCTCCCAAATACGCCTTTGCCTAGAATTTCAGCGCTCGCTTCTCGAACGCCCTTACCATCGGTCTCACTCACGTTCAACGTATCGAACCTCCAACCGCTCTTTCTCGCGTGTAAGGCATACATGCGGAACAGCTCGGCGGCGAAGAGCGCGGCTTCGTCGCCGCCCGCGCCGGCGCGAACCTCTAAAATCGCGCCCCGATCGTCTGCGTCGTCGTGAGGCAAGAAAAGCAGCTGCAGCGCTAGCTCTTGATCGGGTAAATCGATGTCAACGGCGCGCAGCTCCTCGCGCGCGAGCTCGGCAAGCTCTTTAGAATCACCCCCGCTCGACGCGTCTCGCACCAATTCCTCGAGAGACGCCTTTTCGGCGCGAAGCTTTTTGACGACTTCATACTGCTCCGCGATGGGTTCAATTCGGCTGAGTTCCTTGTTTGCTTCGACAACGCGATCGATATCGACGCCTTGGCGCGAGATGAGCGCGATCAATTCCTCTCGTCGCCGCAGCGCGGCTTCGCCTCTTTCCTCCAAGGCGTCCGTCGAAGACGTCGAAGACGAGTACGACCTCGTTCCGGCCATCGCGCGCTCGAGCGTCGATCCGACGCGCACGAGCCGAGCTTCTCGGAATTTTGGCGCGATCATTTGCATACCAATGGGTAAGCCGCTCGCCCTCGAGCGCCCAGCGGGCATGGACATCGCGGGTAAACCCGCGAGCGATGCGGGCACCGTCATGACGTCGGCGGCGTACGTTTGCGCCGGACTCAGTGCCTCGACGTCGGAAAGTTTTGGTGCCGTCGACACGCTGGATGGTGTGAGCAACACATCTACGCCACCGCCTTCGCCGCCGAACACGTTTGTAAAGTCGTCCGACACCAATCTTCGAACCTTTTGCGCCTTTTCAAAGTATTCCGCCGCGCGCGCGCTGCTCAGGGCAAACGCGCCGACTGTGACGCGGCGACGAACCTCGTCGCCGAAACCCAAGCTTCGCGCCTTCGCGATGGCGCTTTGAAACTCTTCAGCAAGATATTCTTCTCGCGAAAGGTCACGCGTGAGGTCACCGTAGCGCATACCGTCGTAACGTGCGAGATTACTCGACGCCTCGGCCGGGGCGAGGACGTAGTAACACGGCAACGCCGCCTCGGTGTGCGGCATGTTGACGCGCACAATTTCCGCCCCGAGCGCCTCCATCGCGCGCACCATTTCGTTCCACGCGTCATACACTTCTTGAGTCAATTCGCTCACCGCGTATTCCTCTGGAACGCCCACGCGCAAGCCCTTCAAAGACGCCGCTTTTGGCGTCGTCTCGTCGACGAATTCGAGCGCCGCCGCGTCTAAATCCTCGCACCGCGCCACCGTCGTCGCGTCCAGGGCGTCCTCGCCCTGAATCGCCGCGAGCACGACCCCAGCATCACTCACCGTCCGCGCTAAAACCCCCACCGTGTCCAACGAGCTACAATACGACACGAGACCGAACCTACTCACCCTGCCGTACGTCGGCTTCAATCCGACCGCGCCGCAATACGCCGCGGGCAATCGCACGCTCCCCCCCGTATCGCTTCCGAGCGCGTAAAACGCCGAACCGTTCACAACCGCCGCCGCGGACCCCCCGCTCGACCCCCCGCTCGACCTTTCGCCGTCCGACGACGTCGGATTCAGCGTCGTCTGCCCCGACGTCCGCGTGTGACTCCCCATGCCGAACTCGTCCATGTTCGTCTTCCCAATCAACACCCCCCCCAGCGCGCGCAACCGCGCGATCGCCGTCGCCTCGATCGGCGATTCGTACCCCTCCAAAATCCTCGATCCCGCGCTCGTCGTCCCGACGTTCGCGCACAGATTATCCTTCGCCGCGAACGGGACGCCGTCGAGCGCGCTCGCTCGCCGCCTCGCCTCCCCATCCGCCTCGCCTTCCGTCTCGCCCCGCTCTCGCCGCGCGTCCGACGCGCGCGCGTCCGCCAGCGCGCGTCTCGCGTGCGCGTCTCGCGACGCGGCGCTCCCGACGAACGCGCGCGACGTGAGCGCGTCCGCGTCGACGCGACGCGCGCAGTGCGAGAGCAGGTCGACCGCGGTCAGCGCGCGCGCGTCGAGCGCGCGCGCGGCTTCGGCGACGGTGCGCGGCCACGACGCCGCGGACGTGGACGCGGTCGCGTTCGAGCGCGCGCGCGCGACGCCGCGCGCGGCGCGTCGCGCGTGGACGCGCATCGATCGAGCGAAGACGAGACGGTTGCGGCACACAATGACGCTCGGCGTCGCGCGCGCCGCGGCGCCGTCGCGCGCGCGCGCCGCGGTCGCGCGCGGTCGTCGCGCGGTCGTCGCCGCGCGTCGTCGCTCGGCCGTCGCGCGCGCGATCGTCGCGCGTCGCGCGCGCGAGGTCGTCGAAGTCGACGCCGAAGTCGACGGCGGGCGAACGAACGCCGCGCGAACGACCGTGGCGCTCGCGCTGACGCTCGCGCTGACGCTCGCGACGCCGCACGCGGCGCGCGCGAGGGAGTTCTTCCCGCAGTCGCCGCCCGACGACCCGATCGAGCCGTTCAGCGTGTTCGGGACGGTGGAGAAGGCGTTCAGCGTCGCGGTGCTCGACGAGAGTGGGTCGAAAATCGTGGCGAGAAAACGCGGCATGAGCGTGAAGTCGTGCGTGAACGTGGTGCCGGCGTCGAGACAGGGGCCGAGAGGACCGCCCGAGGCGCTGAGACCGTCGGCGTGCGCGGAGGCGGAGGCGCTGGGGGAGATTCGGGAGCAGCGGGACATGTTGAAGGCGTGCGCGCCGGCGTGCAAGGCGTCGTGCTCGAGGGCGATCGCGGAGTACGACGAGGGACAGAGGAAGACGACGGGATTTGGGTTAGATGCCAAGGCAAAGGAGCGAGTGTTGAAAGCGTGCGTCGTGACGTGCGGGAAGGATTGCGAAAAGGCGGGAAAGTCGTACGATTACATCATACCGTTTCGATTTTGATTGGCGTCGCGCGCGCGGATTCTAAGGGTTGTAAATCTATTAATATGCGTTGATCTAAGGTTCGCGAGACGATTCGCTGGACGCTGAAAACTCCGCGAGCGCGGCAGCGTACGCCTCTTTCGCCGTCTTGGCATCGCTCTCGTACTTGGCTTTGCGTTCTGGATCGAGCGAGGCCCACCGCTCGCCGAGCGCCTTGGCGACTTCGCCGACTTTAAAGGTTGGATTTTCCGCCTTGACTGACGCGCGTTCGTCCGCCGAGAACGCGAAAAAGGCCGTGAGCGGTTTTTTCATTCCTGGAACTTCCACCTTGGGTTTCGGCGCCTTCTTTGCCTTTGGATCTTTGGCTTCCTTCTTCGCCTCTGGCTCCTTCTTCGGCTTTGGTTCCTTCGCCTTCTTCGGCTCCTTTTTCGCCTTGGTCTTTTTCGAAGCGTATCGACCGCGCGTGCGCGGTGGGCGCTCGGCTTTTTTGCGCAACAATTCGACAGCTTCGTCGATATCGACGTTTTCGACCGCACCGACGCGCTTCAATACGGTTTTCCCGATGGATGCTCTGAGAACTTCGCCGGCGACTTCGGACGCGACGTACCAACCAAATGGGCCAATGTTGAGCGAAACGGGCGCCTGCGTCACCGGATGCACACCAAGCACTTTGGGGTATTCAAACATCCCGATGGCTTCCGCGAGAGTGATCTTGTTGACGTCCTTGCCGATGTTTGCCACTCCGACGCGACGAGGTGCAGGCGGTTTCTTCGGTTTCTTTGCCTTCTTCCCATCCTCTGCCGGCGTCGCCGCCGCGAGCTCTTGAACGCCGAGTTGTAAATATGGGCCATAAGGACCAAGTCGGAGAGAAATTTCTTTTCCGGTCGCTGGATCAACGCCAAGCACCTTGGGATACATCACTGCGTCGGGATCTTCGACGGTGGCGACGAAATCTGGATCATCCGTGTCGCTCACGATGGCGCCTCGAATCGGATGCAACGGGTGCGTGAAGCCGCATTCAGGGTAGCGACTGCACCCAATGAATCCACCAGCTTTTGATGGCTTTAAACCAAGTCTGCCAATTTTACAGCTCGGGCATCTCCGTGCTTCGCTCACGACGTCGTCGGAATCGCTTAATTCGGCGACTTGATCCGGGTTGATGTGCACGTGGCCGTCATACGTCGCCTCGCCGAAGAGATGCTGCCCGAGCTTCTCATCGAGAGCGTCGATGACTTCGCTCACGCGCAGCTCCGAAAGCGACGATATTTTATCCCTAAACGGCGTCCACCACTCCTCGAGTAACGGTTTCCATTGTACTTGTTCGCTCGTGATGTCGTCAAGCTTGTGTTCCAAATCCGCCGTGAAGCCGTAATCGACGTACGTCTCAAAGTAATTCGTGAGAAACGCAGAGACTAGACGACCGCGAGTCGTGGGAACGAGTGCGGCACCTTGCTTTGCGACGTACTCACGCTGCGCGAGCACCTTTAAAATCGGTGCGTACGTGCTCGGTCGCCCGATGCCTCGTTCTTCGAGCGCCTTGACGATGGAACCATCCGTGTAGCGAGGCGGCGGCGACGTTTTGTGCTCTGTCGCCTCGCACCCGAGACTCTCACCGTCAGTTTTCACAGACAAACCTTCGCCTTCACCAAGAATAGGTAACCACGCGTCGTCTGAAGGTGGCGCAGCATCGGGTCTGGACGTTCGATACGCCGCAAGGAATCCCGGAAACTTGAGCCTGTGTCCGTTCGCCTTGAGCTTTAAGTCGTTCTCTGCGGAGGCAATTTCAGCCGCTATGCGATCGGTAAGCGCAGGTGACATTTGTGACGCCATAGTGCGCGCCCAAATCAACGCATAAAGTCTCGCTTCATCGCTGCCTGGTCCTATTTGCCGCGCAACTTGCGCGGGAAGCCGTCCAGCCTTGGTAGGTCGAATCGCTTCGTGCGCCTCTTGCGCATTCTTTTGCTTCTTCTTAAAGTATCTGGGCGATTCAGGCACGTACTCATCACCAAAAAGCTCACCAGCGGTCGTACGCAAGCTTTCAATCGCATGTGGGGCGACGTACGTGCCATCTGTGCGCATGTACGTAATCAAACCTTCGCCCGTGCCCGCGCCCTCGTACAGTCGTTGCGCCGCCGACATCGTCCTCGACGCACCGAAACCGAGCTGCTTGTTCGCTTCCTGCTGCATCGTCGACGTCGTGAACGGTGGTCCACTCGTACGCTTGGCTTCGCTGTGCTTCACCTCCACCACCCGCAGCGTATCGCATTCTCGCACGCGCTTGGCGTACGCCTCGGCTTCGTCGTTCGAAGCGATGGTAAACTTTCCAAGCTTAGCGCCATCGACGTGCGTCAAAGCGGCGTCAAACGTAGAGCCGTCTTTTGAACTTAAACTCGCCTTCACCGTCCAATACGGCTCGCTCACGAACGCCTCCACCTCTTCCTCTCTTTCGCACACTAATCGCAGCGCCACGCTCTGCACGCGACCCGCGGACAGGCTCACGCTCGACGGCAACTTACGCCACAGTAGCCCAGAGAGCGTGAATCCGAATAGATAATCCAGCGCGCGTCGCGCCATGTACGCATCAACCATCGGAACGTTAATGTCCCGCGGAGAACCCACCGCGTCGAGCACCGCTGTTTTCGTAATCTCCCCAAACGTCACGCGCTTGACGTCCAAGTCGTCGCGCAACAATTTCTTCTCCCGAAGCACCTCGAGCAAGTGCCACGAGATAGCCTCACCCTCTCGGTCTGGATCCGTCGCGAGCAGCAGCACATCCGTCTTCTTCAACGCCTCCGTGATGTCTCGCATCGCCGCCTTTTGCCTCGACGTCGACGTCCACGTCATCGCGAACGATTCCTCCGGCCGCACGCTTCCCTGTTTATTCACCAGATCACGCACGTGCCCGTAGCTCGCCAGCACTTTCGCGTTCGCACCCAAATACTTCTCGATCGTCTTCGCCTTGGCCGGAGACTCGACGATCATGAGCGTCCGTTTCCCGTTCGTCGTCGTCGTCGTCGTCGTCGTCGTCGTCGTCGTCGCGCCGCTCGCGACCGCGCGCGCCGTCGCCGCCGTCTTCGTCGTCTCGCCCCATCCACCCTCGCGTCCTCCCCACGCGATCCCGCGCGTCGCGCGCGCGCCGACGCTCGCGACGAGCCGTCGCACGCCGCCCGCGCGCGCGCGCGCCGTCCACATCGCCGCCGACGACTGCGAATTCCCAACCGACTCCGCGCGCGACGCCGCGGCGCCACTCGCGCGCATCAACCGCGCCCGCGGACGCGCGCCGCGCGCGGCGACCTCCCCGCGCGTCGCCGCCGCGCGCGGCGCCGCTCGTCCGCGCGGTGCGCGCGCGCGAATGCGGCGAACGTCGCGACGCGCGTCGATTCGCGACTCGCCCGAACATCGCGACGCGCGCGCCGCCATGTTCGACCGCGCGAGCGCGCGCGCGCGGCGCGCGAAGAAGTACGGCCAGCCCATCTACGCCGGCGCGTGGCTGGACGATCGCACCGCGCTCCTCGCCGGGGGCGGCGGGAAGAAGTCGAGCGGGATTCCGAATCGAATCTTGATCGCGTCGTGCGAGCGTGGCCCGCACGGAACGACGCTGGCGGACGCCGAGGCGTGGACGCACACGGACGAAGACGCGCCGCAGCGGCTGGCGGTGCACCCGGGGCGCGAACACGTGGTGTGCGCGTTCGGGGGGACGCTGGGGGTGTTTCGAGCGCGGCGAGGCGCGAACGACGGCGCGGACGAGGGCGCGTCGTCGTCGGGAACGAACGGGGAGGCGCGGTGGACGATCGAATCGTGCGCGAGCGCGTTGGGACTGCCGAATCGCGTGCACGTGACGCCGGATGAGCGGGAGATTAAGTGCGCGGCGTTCGACGCGGAGGGCGCGCGGTTGGCGCTGGGATTGGAGAGCGGGGAGGTAAAGATTCTAGCGTGGCCGTCGTTGGAGGTGGAGAAAGAGCTCGGGGCGCACGAGAAAGGGGCGGTGACCGATATCGCCTGGGCGCCCGACGGCGATGGGCTGTTGACGACGTCGGCGGAGAACGCGACGGCGAGTAACATCGGTCGCGGCGCCGCGGTGTGGAGCGTCGAGCGCGGCGAACGCGTGCTGACGTTGTTCGACGAGTCCATCGTGAAGAAGAGCGGGGTGCGGAACGTGGTGTTTCGCGGCGCGGCGTACGGCCGAGGCACGAACGCGTCGACGAGCGTGGCGTGGACTGGGGTGAATCTAGACGGCGAAGGTTGGGTGGTGAAGTGGGACGTCGCCACGTGGAAAGTCATCAGCAAGGCGCGAGTGTTCAAAAGCGAGCCCATCTCCGGGTTCGCGGTGAACGCGCAGGGTACGCTCATCGCCGTCGGAAGCTCCGAAGGCGAAGTAAAAGTCGTGGACGCGCAAAAGTTTACGCTCATTAAACCGGTGAAGAAGGCGCACATGATTTTCGTCACCACCATGGCGTGGAATCCCAAAGGAAACGTCGTCCTCTCGGGCTCCGCCGACGCCAGCGCTTTGGCGACGAAGATCGAAAAGCAGTCATGGACCTTGCGTTTGGTGCTCTGGTTCACCGTGTTCGTGATGTTGATCGTCGGCTGGATAACGTTGCTGTCGACAATCTTCCCCGACCCGCTCGCGCGCGCGCTCGAAGAGGGCGATTACGCCCGCGCCGCGCAAGCCGTCGCCGACTATTTCAGCGAGACCAAGATCCCGGCCGCGACGTTAGAAACGATCGAGGACGCCGTCGCCGGCGTCTCCGCCCGCGACGAGCTTTAGGTTCGCGCTCCTTCGTCGTCGCGTCGCGCGCTGCGATACAAATACAATCTAATCCGGTCCCGCCGTTCGTCTACTTCCCCTCTCGCGTCTCGCTCGCGATCTCCTCCACGCTTCGCTCCAGCGCCTCGATCTTCTCCTGCATCTCGTCGATCTTCGTGATGATCGCGTCCGACATCGTCTGGAACCGTCCCTGCATCTGTTCGAGCAGCCCCTGCGTGAACGTCGCCAGCGCCTCGCTCGTCATCGCGTCGTCGCCGGCGTCGCGCGTCATCGCGTCGCCTCGCGTCGGCGCGCTTCGCGTCGACATGCCGTTCGCGCGCGCGTCGCGATCGCGTCGCGATCTCCGCCGCGCGCGC
>Ga0228615_1002010_pt1 | contig 9954 bp, 6 predicted proteins | sample 16DmetaG_FD_190530 | JGI IMG/M metagenome (GOLD analysis project Ga0228615, IMG submission 190530) | Seawater microbial communities from Monterey Bay, California, United States - 16D | ecosystem: Environmental > Aquatic > Marine > Coastal | place: USA: California | collected 2016-10-17
CCTTGTTTTTCTCCCCACATAATATACATACGCATTAGCATTTCTGCCCAGTCACAACTTTCTGTTCCTCCAGCACCAGCAGTAATTTGAAGGACCGCACTAAGATCATCGCCCTCCTCAGAAAGCATATTTCTAAATTCTAAATCTTCAAAGAGTTGAATTGTTTCTTCGTAAACATCAATAACGTCAATGGTTTTAGCGTCTCCACTTTTTTCAAACTCTATAAGTACTTCAAGTTCTTCGACTTTTTGATTGATAAAATTGAAATCAGTAACCCATTTTTTAAGATTCCTTAATCGCTTCATGTGATACTCAGCAACTGAAGCATTACTCCAAAAGTCTGGTGCAAGAGTTTTTTCTTCTTGATTATGGATTTCAACCTCCTTAGCATCTAAGTCAAAGATATCGTCTTAAAGCACCCATACGTTCTATTATGTTTTTGAATTGCTCGTGGGAAATCATAGTTAGGTTTTTTTCAAAAATAATAGATTTTAAGTTTAAATAAAGTGTTACATATAAAAACATATTTTTTAAATAACATTAATTATTAATTGGTTATATAGAAAAACCCTTGAGATGAATCATTACATTTAAAAAAAATATCTTTATGAATCTACTTTCAGTAGAGGGAATAACCAAAACATATGGTGAACGCTTAATTTTTAAACCTATTTCTTTTGGTATTTCGAAAGGACAAAAAATAGCATTAATTGCTAAAAATGGCCATGGAAAAACTACTATTTTAAATATTCTAGCTAAGAATGATAAACCAGATAACGGGGAAGTAGTCTACCGTAAAGGGATTCAAATATCTTATTTACCCCAAGAGCCAGACCTAAACAGTCAAAGTTCATTAGAAGAAATAATTTTGACTTCTGAGAATGATATAATAAGTGTAATTGCTGAGTATGAAAAAGCTTTAAAAAACCCCAAGGATACCAATGCCTATGAAAAGGCATTTGATTCTATGGATCAAAATGAAGCATGGGATTTCGAAACACAGTATCGTCAATTATTAAGTAAATTAAAACTGGGAGACCTTACACTTAAAGTGAGTAGTCTTTCTGGAGGACAAAAAAAGCGTTTGGCACTCTGTAGAGCCTTACTTGAAAAACCAGACCTTCTAATCCTAGACGAGCCCACAAATCACTTAGATATGGAAATGATAGAATGGCTGGAATCTTACTTTATAAAAGAAAAAATCACTCTTTTAATGGTCACCCATGACCGATATTTTATTGAACGCGTCTGTAATGAGATAATTGAACTAGATCAAGGCAAGTTACACACTTACAAGGGTAGTTATAAATTTTATTTGGAAAAACGTTCAGCTCGTTTAGAGCAAGAATTTACTGAAGCCCATAAAATAAAGCGTCACTTTAAAAGAGAGTTAGAATGGATGAGACGTCAACCCAAAGCGAGAACCACTAAATCTAAATCTAGAATTGAGGATTTTAATATAATCAAAGCTAAATCGACACAACGTCGTCAGGAGCATCAAATTCAATTGGAAATCAATATGGAGCGCCAAGGTTCAAAAATCATCGAGATGCATAAAGTGAGTAAAGCTTTTGTCGACAATGTCCTTTTGAAAAGCTTTAGCTATAACTTCCAACGCAATGATCGCATAGGTATTATTGGGAATAATGGCTCTGGAAAATCAACTTTTTTAAATCTTTTAACCGAAAATATAAGTCCTGATTCTGGTAAAATCATTCGTGGAGATACCTTGAAATTTGGTTATTATCACCAAGAAGGAATTCGAGTTAAAGAGGGCCAAAAAGTTATCGAAGTCATTCAAGAATTTGGAGAGTATATTCCTTTAAAAAAAGGAAGAAAAATTTTGGCAAAAGAGCTTTTGGAACGCTTCCTCTTTGATCGAAATAAACAATATGATTACGTGAAAAAGCTAAGTGGTGGAGAACTGAAGCGATTATATCTTTGTACAGTATTAATACAAAATCCTAATTTTTTAATATTAGATGAACCAACGAATGATCTGGATATTGTCACACTAAATGTTTTAGAAAGTTTTTTGTTAGACTTTCCAGGTTGTTTAATTGTAGTTTCCCACGATCGATATTTCATGGATAAAATAGTAGATCATCTTTTTGTTTTTAGGGGGGATGGTGTAATTGAAAACTTTCCTGGAAATTATTCAGATTTTAGAGACTATGAATCGATGCCAATTCTTTCAGATACGGATAAAAAAAAGTCAAAAAATGATTGGAAAAAAATTGATGATAAAAAAAATATAATTTTTTATCAAGAAAAAGAGAAAATTAAAAAATTAGAAAAAGAAATTAATGATTTGGAAAAACAAAAAGCCAATTTGTTAAATCAATTTATGGATGAAAATATTAAACCTGAAGATATAAAAGTACTTACCTTAAGCTTAAAATATTTGGAAGAAACTTTAGAAACAAAAACAGAAGAATGGATAGATTTATCTGAAATAATTAAGTAAGTCTTTAAAGTTTCAGTGTATTTTTTTTCATTTTCTTAAATATATCATTTCATATGTTTTTAGTAGATTTATAATAGTTTAAAAAAAAATGAAGTCCATTCAGTGTTTTTTGATTTTTTTCTTGTTTTTCCTAGCACCAAATTATTCGCAAAATAAAAACAAAAATAAATCTCCCTCAGTTTTAGATCATACCCAGTCTTTTAATGGTTTTTTCGATTTTACTTATTCTCATAAAAAGGATTTAATTTATTTAACCGTAAAAGAATTGGATAATGAATTCCTTTATGTGAATAGTCTAAGTCAAGGTATGGGAAACAATGACATCAGTTTGGACCGGGGTCAACTCGGAAGTGAGCGTGTTGTCTTTTTTTCTAAGTCAGGGAATAAACTTATGTTAATCCAGCCTAACTTACGTTATCGATCCACTTCTGAAAACCCCCTAGAACAGCGTTCTGTTAAAGAAGCATTTGCTAAATCTGTTTTGTTTGGTTTTCCAATAATAGAGATAACAAAAGAAGGATATTTGATAGACTTAACTCCCTTTCTAATGAGCGATGCACACGGAGTTTCAAAACGTCTAGAAGATCTAAATGAAGGATCATTTGAAATTGATAAAAGCCGTTCTGCAGTTTCTTTAGAGAGAACAAAAGCATTTCCTAAAAACATAGAGTTGGATATGATGTTGACATTTGTTGGAGATCCAACAGGAAATTTGGTTCATTCTGTAACGCCTTCACCAGAGGCGATTACAGTTCATCAACACCATTCATTTGTGGCACTTCCTGATTTGAATTATAATCCTAGAGTATTTGATCCGCGTTCAGGATCTAATGCGATAACCTTTTACGATTATACAACTCCTGTAAATGAACCTACAAAAAAGCAATATATATATCGCCACCGATTAGAGAAAAAAGATCCTATGAGCTCCATGAGTGAGGCAATAAAACCAATTGTATATTATTTGGATAATGGAACTCCAGAGCCAGTAAGATCTGCACTTTTAGAAGGTGGACTTTGGTGGAACCAAGCCTTTGAAAGTATCGGATATAAAGATGCTTTTCAAGTAAAAATATTACCAAATGATGCAGATCCTTTGGATATTCGATATAACGTGATTCAATGGATTCACCGTTCTACAAGAGGGTGGAGTTATGGCACAAGTGTTGCAGACCCGAGAACAGGAGAAATTATTAAAGGCCATGTAAGCTTGGGTAGTTTGAGAATCCGACAAGATTTTATGATTGCACTAGGTCTCATAGAGGCTCCTTTTGCTGAGGGGTCAAATAAAGAAAATGAAGCCCTTCAAATGGCAATATCTAGAATTAAACAGTTGTCAGCCCACGAAATAGGTCATACATTGGGCTTTGCTCATAATTTTGCTGCAAGTGCCAATTTGAGAACTTCTGTGATGGACTATCCCCATCCAAATATTGAAATTCAAGATGGTAAAATTTCTATAGCTAATGCCTATGAAGTAGGAATTGGAGATTGGGATAAAGTGACCGTTGCTTATGCATATAGTGATTTTCCAGAAGTTATAAATGAGAAAAAAGCTCTAAATTCTATTTTAAATCAAAGCGCTGATGAAGGACATCGATTTATTTCTGATCAAGATGCTCGTCCAATTGGAGGTGCACACCCTAAAGCACACCTTTGGGACAATGCTAAATTAGCTACAGACGAATTGAATCACCTAATGAAGATCCGTAAGCAGGTTTTAGAACATTTATCTTTAAATCATTTGAGGGAAGGGGAACCTTATAGTGCACTTGAAGATCGTTTTGTTCCAATGTATTTACTTCACCGATATCAAGCCGAAGCTGCAGTGAAATTAATAGGAGGAGTAGATTACGATTATGCAGTCAAAGGAACTCGGAAATATCAGGTAAAAACTGTTGATGGCACAATCCAACGTAATGCCTTGATGGAATTTTTAGGCACATTATCTCCAGAGGCATTAGTTGTTCCTAAAGAGCTAAAAAAACTTATACCTCCACGTTCTTTTTCCAATTCTAGAACTCGAGAGAATTTTCTTTCTCAAACAGGAGTTACCTTTGATTATTTGGGAATTGCAAATAGTTTAAGCGATGCATTAATCGGAATGTTATTACACCCAGAGCGAGCAAATCGTTTAGTAACTCAATATGGACATGATCCCAGTCAGCTTTCTTTAGAAGAGACATTAAGTAAGTTAATAAATAATCATTTTAAGGAAAAGCCGCGTGATCGTCATTATTCAAACCTTAACGATATTGTTAAGGCAAATATTTTAAAGCATATTATGTTTTTAGCTCTGTATCCGCAAACAAATCCTATTGTCAAAGCTGTAGTTTATAAACAATTGATTAATCTGGAACGTTGGTTGTCTAGCCAAGAAGAATTAGATTTTTCTGATGTATACCGTATGCAGATTAATCGTTATTTTGATAGGCCAAACGATTATATCCCTCCTTCAGTTAGTCGTCTACCTGATGGATCACCCATAGGATCATTTTCATGTGATTTTTAAGTATGATAGTTAATCTTATAAGCGATACCATTACAATACCTTCAGAAGGTATGTTAGAAGCTATGTTTAGCGCTCCTGTTGGTGATGACGTTTTTAAGGAAGATCCTTCTGTAAATACTTTTGAAAGTCAAGTTGCTGCTTTATTTGGAAAAGAGGCGGCTTTGTTCTTTCCATCTGGTACAATGACTAACCAAACAGCAATCAAAATTCATACTCAACCAGGAGATCAATTAATTTGTGATCATTATGCTCATATTTATAACTATGAAGGTGGTGGAGTTAGTTTTAATTCTGGAGTTTCTTGCAAAATGATCCGAGGCGACAGAGGTAAAATTTCAGCATCACAAATTAAGCCTTGTATTAATTCGTCAGATTTTTATCACAGTCCAAGAACAAGTTTAGTTTGTTTGGAGAATACAACAAATAAAGGTGGGGGGGCTGTGTATAATATAAATGAAATTGTAAAGATTAATGAATTATGTAAAAATGAGGGTCTTGCCCTTCATCTTGATGGGGCAAGACTATGGAATGCTTTAGAATTAACCCAAGAAAATCCAAAAGTATATGGTTCTTTATTTGATACTATATCGCTTTGTTTTAGCAAGGGACTAGGATGCCCTGTAGGATCAGTCTTAGTAGGATCTAGTACTAAAATTAAAGAAGCAGTTAGAATTCGAAAAATTTTCGGAGGCGGCATGAGACAAGCAGGCTATCTTGCTGCAGCAGGGAGTTATGCGCTCTTGCACCAAAGAAAAGATTTGATTAACGATCATCGTAGGGCAAAAGAAATTTCCGAGTGTTTAAATGGGCTTAATTTTATTAAAAAAGTGCAACCTGTAGAAACAAACATTATTATTTTTTCACTTAATAAAAATCTAAATGAAGAAAAATTCATAAAAGACCTTGGAGATAAAAAAATTTTAATCATGGGTCTTGGTAAAGGAAAACTCAGAATAGTTACTCACAGAAATTATACCCAAGAACAACACGAATATCTGTTAACAACTTTGACAAAAATGAAAGCTTATGCATAAGGTTATTTTATTCATATTTATGATTTTTGTTTTTTCAGCTTGTAAAAAGAAAATTGAAATGAACTTTGATACATCAATCACTGCACCCATTGCGGACAGAAGCCCTTATCAACTAAAAAAACATGGCAACATTCGAATAGATAACTATTATTGGATGAAGGAAAGAGAAAATCCTGAAGTCATTGATTATTTGGAGCGTGAAAATGATTACTATAATAAAATGACTAAAAGTTCAAAGAGTTTTCAAGAAAATCTTTTTGAAGAACTTAAAGGTAGAATCAAAAACAATGATGAATCAGTACCCTATTTTTTTAACGGATATTGGTATATTACCCGATTTGAAGATGGAAACCAATATCCAATATATCTAAGAAAAAAAGATTCTGTAGACGCTATGGAAGAAATTATCTTTGATTGTAATCTAATGTCCAAGGGATACGATTATTTTCGTTTGGTTGGTATGAATGTTAGTCCTGACAATAGTAAAGTAATTTATGGAATAGATACTGAATCTAGGAGAAAGTACACTCTATATGTTAAGGATTTAATTACAGGTGAAGTAATTGATACAAAGATCAAAAACACAAGCGGTGGATCAGCTTGGTCAACAAATAGTAAAAACTTTTTTTATGTTTATAAAAACCCTACCACTCTTCGATCTGAAAAAATATTTCGCCATGACATCGATTCCCCTTACTCTGAAGATCCTTTGGTTTTTCATGAAAAAGATGAAACTTTTTCTATTTCCGTAAGTGAATCAAAATCTTTAGAATATATTTTTATTAACTCTTACAGCACCTTAACTTCTGAAGTTAGATTTATTAAATCAGATAAACCCTTATCTGATTTTCAATTGATTCAAAAAAGAACAACAGGGCTGGAATATTCTGTGGATCAATTTGAAGATCACTTTTATATTGTTAATAACAAAGATAATTCATATAATTATAAGATTTCTAAAGTATCGATTACTGACCCATCATCTAAAAATTGGGTTGATTTAATGGAACATAGAGAATCTGTGCTAATTGAAGACCTAGATATTTTCAAGGATTACTGGGTAGTTACAGAGCGAAAACAAGGCTTAACTAAACTTAGAGTTCAACGCTGGGATGGCTCTGAAAATTATTTTGTACCTGTAGAAGGAGAAACTTACGATACTTATACTGGATTTAATCCAAGTTTTAATACAGTTAAATTAAGATATGGTTTTACTTCTTTAAAAACGCCAAGTAGTGTTTTAGAGTTTGATATGCTATCTAAAAATAAAAAATTACTAAAGCAGAAAGATGTAATCGACGATAATTTTGATGTAGAAAATTATATTGAAAAACGTGTTTTTGCAGAAAGTCGTGATGGTGTCAGAATTCCAATTTCTTTGATTTACAAAAAGGATATTGATCTGAATCATGAAAATCCATTACTATTGTACGCATATGGCTCATATGGCTATACTACCGATCCAAGTTTTTCAAGTAGTCGACTGAGTTTGTTAGATCGTGGATTTATTTTTGCAATTGCTCATGTTCGTGGTGGAGAATACTTAGGTCGTCAGTGGTATGAAAAAGGTAAATTACTAACTAAAAAAAATACTTTTAATGACTTTATTGATGTTTCTAAATTTTTAATTGATAAAGGTTATACTAGTGCTAAACATCTACATGCTCTCGGAGGTTCTGCTGGGGGATTATTGATGGGTGTCATACTAAATCAAGCTCCAGAACTTTATCGAAGTGTAATTTCTGCAGTTCCCTTTGTAGATGTTGTAACTACAATGTTAGACGATAATATTCCATTGACAACTGGAGAGTACGATGAGTGGGGAAACCCTAATGTTAAAGAATATTATGATTATATGCTATCGTATTCTCCATATGATAATGTTAAACATCAAAAATATCCAAACATATTGGTTACAGCCGGATATCATGACTCTCAAGTTCAATATTGGGAACCTGCTAAATGGGTAGCAAAATTACGGAGGTTTAAAAAAGATAATAATGTTTTATTTTTAATAACTAATATGGACTCAGGGCATAGCGGCGCTTCTGGAAGATATAATTCACTGGTTGAAACATCTAAAGAATATGCTTTTATATTACAATTAGAGGGTAGGGCGGACTAATTTTTTTTCCTTAAATTTGCTAAACTTTTGATGTATATAAAAAAATGAATGATAAAGTGAATGCCTATCAAAACATTTTAGGATTGATAGGTGATACCCCTTTAATTAAGCTCAATAAAATTGTTGAAGGGTTTAAAGGTGATTATTATGCTAAATTTGAGGCTTTTAATCCTGGACATTCAAACAAAGATAGAATTGCTTATTATATTATCGAAGAAGCAGAACGTAAAGGACTATTAAAACCGGGTGACACCATCATTGAAACAACATCAGGTAATACAGGTTTTAGTTTGGCGATGGTTTCTATCATCAAAGGCTATGAATGTGTGCTTGCTGTGAGTTCAAAATCTTCAAAAGATAAAATTAATATGTTAAGTGCTATGGGTGCAAAAGTTCATGTTTGCCCAGCAAATGTTCCCACAGATGATCCCCGTTCATATTACGAAGTTGCTAAACGTATACATAGTGAAATAAAAGAGTCAATTTATATAAATCAATATTTCAATGAATTAAATATTGAAGCACATTATCGTTCAACTGGACCTGAAATATGGAGACAAACCAATGGCCAAATTACTCACCTAATAGCAAGTAGCGGTACTGGCGGAACTATATCTGGTTCTGCAAAGTATTTAAAAGAGCAGAATCCTGATATTCAAATAATAGGCGTTGATGCATATGGTTCTGTTTTAAAGAAATATCATGAGACTCAGGAACTAGACATTAATGAAATTTATCCTTATCGAATAGAAGGTTTAGGGAAAAACTTAATACCAGCTTCAACAGATTTTGATTCGATTGATCGTTTTGTTAAAGTTACTGATGAGGAAAGTGCTCATGCTGCCAGAAATATTACTAGATCAGAAGGTATGTTCGTAGGATATACTTCTGGAGCTGCAATGCAGGCAATAAACCAATTGGTAGATGAGGATTACTTTGATAAAAAGAGCAAAATTGTTGTAATGTTTCCAGATCATGGGTCACGTTACATGAGTAAAATTTACAGTGAAGAATGGATGGAAGAACAAGGTTTCTCTGATTCAAATCATGAATCACAACAACATATTGAATACATTAACGAAACGGCTAAGAAATGAGAGATTTATTTGACAGAATTCATGAGAATAAAGGACCATTAGGAAAATGGGCCTCACAAGCTGAGGGATATTTTGTTTTTCCTAAATTAGAAGGTCCTATTTCAAATCGAATGAGATTTAAGGGAAAAGAAGTCATTACTTGGAGTGTTAACGATTATTTAGGATTGGCAAATTTACCTGAAATTCGAAAAGCAGATGCTGAAGCAGCAGCTGAATTTGGATCAGCTTACCCAATGGGAGCTCGTATGATGTCTGGTCATACTGAACTTCATGAGCAACTCGAAAATGAATTAGCTGAATTTGTTGATAAAGAAGCGACCTATTTACTTAATTTTGGTTATCAAGGCATCTTATCTACGGTTGATACACTAGTCGCTAAAGACGATGTTATTGTTTATGACGTTGATGCGCATGCGTGTGTTGTTGATGGAGTTCGTTTACATATTGGAAAGCGATTCACCTACAAACATAATGATGTGGAAAGTTTAGAGAAAAATCTTCAAAGAGCGACTAAAGTTGCTAAGCAAACTGGAGGAGGTATTTTAGTAATTTCTGAGGGTGTTTTTGGAATGAGAGGTGAGCAAGGAAAATTAAAAGAAATAGCCGCTTTAAAATCAAAATATAAATTTCGTTTTCTTGTAGATGATGCTCATGGATTCGGAACCCTAGGGGAAAATGGAAAAGGGGCTGGTAATGAACAAGGAGTACAAGATCAAATT